>OJAW01000938.1_pt1 | contig 18278 bp, 17 predicted proteins | sample 1589151 | NCBI WGS metagenome assembly OJAW01 (sample SAMN03283290) | human gut metagenome | biome: human-associated habitat; material: feces | host: Homo sapiens | place: Peru | collected 2012
TCGAACCCCCGCGCCGTCGCCGACCTCCCGGTTTTCAAGACCGGTCCCTTCAACCAGACTTGGGTATTTCTCCAACTATTTAGTTACTAACAAAAATGGTGCCTAAGGCCGGACTTGAACCGGCACGGGATTTGACTCCCGCAGGATTTTAAGTCCTGTGCGTCTACCAATTTCGCCACTCAGGCACAACACCATCAAAAGGAATTTCCCTTTAGACATTTTTGATTATAACATAACATTTTACTTTAATCAATACTTTTTTTATTTTTTTTGAAACTAATTAGATATTTCTAATTATTAACGCCATGCCTTATCATATAAGTATCCATTGTAATTTGTTTAAATTCATATCCATTAGCTTTACCATAGTGAATAATATCTCTTATTGCTCCTTTTGTTGTTACTTTTACGTCATGCATAAGCACCATATTAGCTCTATTCTTATTTAAATTACTTATTACATTATAATATACTTGATAACTAGTTGAAGCACCTCCAGCATCGTTTGAATCAACATTCCAATCATAATATTTATAACCCATATTTGTTACTATTCCAGTAAGTTCTGTCATAATACCTTTTTTATAATTTCTACTTATTGTATTACTACTTCCACCAGGGAATCTAATTATTTTACTTTCATATCCTGTAATACGTTTTACTCTTGCACTTACATTATTTAAATCTTTCATATAATTATCAACAGAAGAATAAATATACTTATAATCATGAGTAGATGTGTGAAGAGCCACGGTATGACCTTCATCATACATTCTTTTTATTAAATAATCTGGTCCATTACTTGTAACAAAAAATGTTGCATGCACATTTTCTTCCTTAAGTACATCCAATATATATCCCGTAGTAGCGGCACTTGGGCCATCATCAAATGTTAAATATATTGTTCCATTTTTTATAGTACCTAAACTACTAGGATTATAGTTATATACTACTACATTTCTTTTTGTTTCTCCTATATTTCCACTATCATCTTTAGCTTTATAAGTTAGTGTATACTTTCCTACTTTATTATCCACACTACCTTCTACTGTAACCTTTACATCTTTAGTACAGTTATCACTTACTTCATAACCAGGTTCACTATATTTTGTGCCATATTTTAAATATATTGTGTCATATCCATGTAATTTAATAGTCGGTTTTTCCAAGTCAATATAGTTTACAGTTAATTCTTCAATTGTTTCATTACCACTTTTATCTTTTACACTATATACCACTTTTCCATTAGATTCGTAAATGTTAACTATATCCGTTAAATCACCATCAACTTCATCAGTAGCTTCATATTTAATCTTATCAATATAATCTTCTAATTTACTATTTGGGCAAACATTTATTTCGTTAATAGATAGTTTTATAATTGGCTTTTCTAAATCAGAAACTATTACTTTTCTAGTCTTCTTAATTTTCATAATCTTTAAATCTAATATATATGATATTTCATATTCACCGATATTATTACTCACATTACCTTCTACCACTACTTTATCAGTAATATCAAAAAACAATATTTTTGCTTTATATCCTGCTTCAGAATAATTAGTAGTATAACTTATATTTAAATTTTCATCACCATATAAATGAATTTTAGGAAAAGATAAATATATTAGTACTAGACTAACTATTATAATTGCTATTGTAACTAAAATTTTTTTACTAAATATTTTCTTAATATTCATACTTACACCTTACTACAAGATTATCATACTACTTAAATTTTTAAAGAACAATAATTATTCACACTACTATGTAAAATTAACAGTAAAGTACACTATTAATATTTTTGAATATAATATGAAGAAAGGAGAAATAATGAGAAAATATTTAATTTTAATTATTATATTATTTTTATTTATAGTTGCTGGATTTTTTATTTTTAATAAGAAAGAAGAATCAGACTTAAAGAAAGTTAAAGTAGCTGAAGTTGCACATTCAATATTTTATGCACCTCAATATGTAGCTCATAAATTAGGTTACTTTGAAGAAGAAGGATTAGATGTAGAAATTATTTTAACTTCAGGAGCTGATAAAGTTACATCTGCTGTACTATCTGGTGATGTAAATATCGGATTTTGTGGTAGTGAAGCAACTATATATGTATATAATGAAGGTGAAAAAGATTATTTAATTAATTTTGCTGCACTTACAAAAAGAGATGGTAGTTTTTTAGTTTCAAGAGAAAAATATGATAAATTTACATTAGGAGATTTGAAAGGTAAAAAAATAATTGGAGGAAGAAAAGGTGGAATGCCAGAAATGACTTTAGAATGGGCATTAAAAGAAAATGGCATTGATCCTAAAAGTGATGTTAAAATAGATACTAGTATTGCTTTTGCTGCTATGAGTGGAGCTTTTATTGGTGGTGAAGGTGACTTTGTATCATTATTTGAACCAAATGCGTTAGAAATAGAAAAAAATGGATATGGCTATGTAGTAGCTTCTATAGGAGAATTAGGTGGAGTTGTTCCATACACTGCATATAATGCTAGAAAAAGTTATATTCTAGAAAATCCTGATGTTATAGAAGGTTTTACTAGGGCTATACAAAAGGGACTTGATTATGTCCATAATAATGACTCAAGAGAAATTGCTAAATTATTAGAAGACTATTTTCCTAATACATCGATAGATGATTTAGAAAAATTAGTACAAAGACATAAGGATATAGATTCTTGGTTTAATAGCACTTCAATTAGTGAAAAAGATTTTAATCATATTCAAGAAATAATGATTAGTGCTGGTGAATTAAAAAGCAAAGTTGACTACAAAATTTTAGTAAAATAAATTTATAGTATAAGTTCATTTTTTATTATAAAAATATGAACTTTCTTTGTTTTTATAGTATAATTAAAATAGGTGATTTTATGAAAAAGATATTTTTATCAATTATGTTATTTATACTCTCTATACCCTTATTTGTAAATGCAGAAGAATTTGATGTAAAGAATTTCTATGTAAATATTGATGTTCAAAATAATGGAGATGCAATAATAGAATATTATTTTGATTTAAATGGTAGTTATAATGGTTATGATTTAAAAATTGACTTTAAAAATAATAACACTTTTTATTTTAATTCCAATCTAAATTCATTAGGTGGTAGTGAATTAAATAATGGAACTGGAATAGAACTTATTTCTATTATGGGAGTTAATAAAAATGATAATTTTGACTTTATAAACGTTAGTGGAGACACTTTTAAAGAAGTAGATGAAGCAAGCACAGGAAAATATGGTGTATACTTATATAGCCAAGATCGTAATGGAATGAGTTTAAAAATATTCAATCCATCAAAAAAGAAAAAAGCTTTTTATATAAAGTTTAAAATAAAAGATTTAGTTATTGAACATAACGATGTATCTGAACTTGGGTTAAATATTTTTACCGATGGATTTAGGGAATCAATCGAAACCTTGAAATGTAATATTAATATACCTTTTAATAAAAATTTAATTAAAGGTTGGGCTCATGGCGCAGATACTAAAATTAATACTAATAGTAATACAAAAATAGAATATCTAGTAAAAGGTTTAAAAAAGTATACTGCATTTGATGTAAGAACTGTTTTTGATAAAATTAATGCGTATAAAAAAAGCAATATAGATGCTTTAGATAAAATTGTATTATATGAAGAAGATGAAGATGAACAAAATACATATATTGAATTACAAAATAATTATAGATACTATATAGATGCTAAAAATTATTTAGATATAGCACTTAAATCACTTGATAGAACATATTATGATAATGCAATAAAGTTAATATATAAAATAACTGATACTGAAGTAGATAAAAAAGAAGAATTACTTAAAATAGCTTCTGATATAGAATTAAAAATTACTGAACGAGAAGAAAATGATGCTATAAATAGTGTTGATAATGCTTTAGAATATGGTACTTATTATTTCTATTCAACAGCAGTTTCTAAAGTTAATATTTTAACAAATCAAAGTCTAAAAAGAGAATTAAGTTTAAGACTAAATATAGTAAAAGAAAAACTTATCAAAGATGAAAAAAAACAAATGAAATATGAAATGATAGTTCTTGTATTAATTGCATTATTTGATATGTTAATTATATTTAGTAATAAAAAATATACTAAAAAGAAATATGCAAATAAATTTAATAACAAATATTTTAGAGATATCTTAGATGATAAGATAGAAGATGTTTCATATCTTTTTTATAAAGAGCTTAGGAGTAATACTTTTAAAGCAGCTATACTAGAACTAATAAGAGCGAAAAAGATTCAATATGAAAAAATGGATAAAGATGAATTCAAATTGAAACTTTTAGTTGATCCTGAAAGTTTACCTACAAATGAAAGTAATTTAATTAAATATTTATTTTTAGATAAAAAAGAAGTTACTTCTAAAGATTTAGCTAAAAATGAGTCAAAAAGATATAGTAAAATTAGAAAATATAGAAAAGATGCTATAAAAGAAGCAAAAAATAAAAATTATTTTGAAACAAAATGTGATAAAAAAGTTAGTCGTGCATATTTTTCATTAACTATGCTTATGATTATCTCTATTATTGGATTATTATATACATTATGTACTCATCACTTCATATTTTATACTTGGATATTTTACTTCTTTATGCCTTATCTACCAATAATGTCTATGATAGTTATACATGACATGAATGAAAGAACTGCATATGGTGAAGACCAATTCTTCAAATATAAAGCAATTAAAAGATTCTTAAATGACTTTGGAAAATTTGATGATAAATCACTTCCAGGAGTTCACTTATGGGATAAATACTTAGTTTATGCAACATTCTTTGGAATTGCTAAGAAAGTAGAAAAAGAAATGAAGTTAAGACTAGAAAATATGAATATAGATGATGACTTATTAGTAACATCATTTAATATAAGTGCATTAGATTCTATTTCTTCTGCTACTTATAGTAGTTCATATAGTGGAGGATCAAGCTCATCTGGTTCTAGTTTCAGTGGATTTTCCGGTGGTGGAGGATCATTTGGTGGTGGAACCAGTGGTGGTAGATTTTAAAAAAAGAACTTTAAAAAGTTCTTTTTATTTTATCTTTCTTGATTCTAAATAATATCTTTTATCATAGCTATGGCCCATAGAGAAAGTTTTTCTTGGTAAAGCTCCATCTAATATTACAGTTTTAAATAATTCTTCTTTTTTCATTGGTTTAAATATTATTCCTACACTATTATTTTTTTGTGCTAAATTCTTTGTTGTATCATCTCCATGTATGTAATCAATTTTACCTTTATGTGTTTTTAAATAATTATCTAAAAATAATTGTATACTTCCTACAGCTATATTAGATTTAGGATCTTCAATATACCATTTTTCATCAATATTTGAAGTAACAAATTCTATTTCTTGTCCATTACCATCTTTGTTAATTTTATAATATTTATTTAATTCTTCAATTAAGTTATCTACATCAACATCAAAAATAACTCTATTTATTGCTTCAAATTCTAAAGCTTCACTATGTAGGTTTACTAATTCAACTAACGCATAACGACTAGGGTGATTTAAAGCTTCTTCTTTTAATTCTTCTTTTATATGTTCATAACAAGCTTTAGCAGTTGCAAGAGAATGATTACCATCACCCATTGCAAATAATAAAACACCTTTATCTTTAACTCCATATTTTGCTTCAAAATTGTCTTTATCAGCTAATTTTTCTAATTTAGAAATAACACCTTTAGCACTATCAGCACTTAAGACATAACCTTTTATATGTCCACCTTTTTTCATTAAATCAAAGTCATAAACTTTATTTTCAGAAGTAACTTCATTTTTTAAATTTTCAATTATTTCTTTCTTTTCATCGTCAATAAGAATCATAATATGTGGAAGTTCTAAACTAGCATTTTCTCTTATTTTTACTCTAGGTGGTATTCTTTCTATAACAGTTTTTTCAGTTGCTCTAATTAATGTTTGACTACCCTTTTCGTAAGAATAATCTTCCAAATCAACAACTCCTATAACACCTTCTCTTACTTTACCATCATTTTGAGTTCTTTCTAAATATATCATACTATTTTTATATTCAGTAAAGAAATCTTCATTTAATAATGTTTCCATATTTTTATTGATAGAATTAATTCTATCAGCTACATTATCATCTTCTAAATAAATTTCTGGTAATGTTAAATTTAATGTTGAAGGACTATCTCCAACTATTTCTTTAACTTCATTCCAATATTCTGGTTCACTTGTATATTGATCACAAGCAACTACACTCCATTTTGACATATCTGCATTTTTAGGTAGCAATATATCAGCACACTTAAATGGCACTTTCATAAAATCATCTCCTAATGATAATTATATCTTAATAATTTAAATTTATCTAGCTATTTTTTTATTTATAGTTATTAGTAAATAATTTTATATTATTTCTTCATAGAATATTTTTGAAAGGAGATATTATGAATAACAATATTTTTAAAAAAGCACAAAAGAAAATAGAACTAGATAGTAAATACAAACCAACTTGTTGCTATGGTCCTACAGGACCTACTGGTCCTGCTGGTGGTCCTACTGGTCCAACTGGTCCTACTGGCCCTACTGGCCCTACTGGTCTTACTGGTGCTACTGGTGCTACTGGTGCCACTGGCCCTACTGGTCCTATTGGTCCAACTGGTGCTACTGGTGCTACTGGCCCTACTGGTCCTATTGGTCCAACTGGTCCTATTGGTCCAACTGGTCCAACTGGTGCTACTGGTGCTACTGGTGCTACTGGCCCTACTGGTCCTATTGGTCCAACTGGTCTTACTGGTGCTACCGGCGCTACTGGTCCTACTGGCCCTACTGGTGCCGCTGGTGCCGCTGGTGCTGATGCAGAAACTCCTGTCATTACAATTGGTACTGTAACAACTGGAGCTCCAGGATCTAATGCTGCTGCATCTATAACTGGAACTGCACCTAACTTTGTATTAAACTTAACTATACCACAAGGACCTACTGGACCAAGTGCATAAAAATAGCTTTTGCTATTTTTATTTTTACAGAAAAAAATATATTAAAAAACATATTTTATTATAGGAGGTGTTATGAAAAAATATAAAATTTGTGTATATGCTATATGCAAAAATGAAGGTAAATTTATTGAAAGATGGTATAACTCAATAAAAGATGCTGATTATATATGTGTCTTAGATACTGGTTCAGTTGATAATACAGTAGATTTATTAGAAAAATTTAAAATCAATTATAAAATAAAAAAGATAGATCCATGGAGATTTGATAGTGCAAGAAATGAATCTTTAAAATTAATACCTGATGACGCTGATATTTGTATTTCTTTAGATATTGATGAAGTTATGACGAATGGATGGTATGATAAAATCCAAAACATTTGGAATGATGATACTACTAGATTAAGTTATATATATAATTGGAGCTTAGATAGTAATGATAAACCCATAATTAGTTTCTATGCAGACAAAATTCATAAAAATAAAAATTATATATGGACTCACCCTGTACATGAAATATTAACATGTACAACTAATGAAACCAAAGTTACTTTAGATGATAATTTAGTAAACCATTATCCAGATAATACAAAATCTAGAAGTAGTTACTTACCATTATTAGAATTATCTGTTAAGGAAGATCCTACTGATGACAGAAATATGCATTATCTGGGTAGAGAATATATGTATAATGGCAGATGGAATGAAGCGATAGATACACTTATTAAACATCTATCACTAGAAAAAGCAACTTGGAAAGATGAAAGATGTGCATCTATGAGATTTATTTCAAGATGTTATATAAATTTAGGTAGATGGAATGAAGCATATATGTGGCTCAATAAAGCAATAGAAGAAGCTCCATATTTAAGGGAACCATATATTGAAATGGCTCTATTATGTGCTAAAGATGAAAAATATAATGATGTCATAAATTATGCTTTAAAAGCACTAAAAATAAATGAAAAAAAACTTACTTATATTAATGAAATATTTAGTAATAATGAAACTATTTATGATTTGCTTTCAGTAGCTTATTACTATACAAATAATAGAAAGAAGTCTATATATTATATTAATAAAGCTATAAAATTAGATCCTAAAAATAGTAGACTAGCCATAAATAAACAACTTATTCTTGCAAATAAAAAAGAGTGTTAACTCTTTTTTATTTATTTTTTATGGCATTTATATCTTCTATTATAGCTCCAAAACCAGATACTAATAAGAAAGAAAAATATGAAAATACAAATGTTAAGACTATTATTATATTTGTTACAACTAATACCATTAAATATACTAAGAAGCTTGATTCTTCATCTGCAACTATACCTGCATATATAAATGTTGATGCAAATCCTAAAAATAATATGACAACAAATATTTTTAAGATCACTCTAGCGTAAGTTTTTATTTTTTTACCAATTAAATTATTTGGTATATTATCAACTTGAAATGCACTACATGCTTTTTTTTCTTTCTTTTGCTCTACTGCATCAATTTTAGCAAATATTTCTGATACATTCTTTTTCTTTATTTCCGTGTTTCCACATTCTGGGCATTTATCAACATCTTTATACTCATATCCACAACTAGCACATACTTTTAAAACATTATTTAATTTGTGTTCATTATACAAATATATATATCTTATATAAGTTGCTTCTGCAAATAATAAAAAGCAGAAATTGAAAATTAATAATACTATTTCACTATTATCTGCAGTATTGAATTTAATTATTGTTAATCCAAATAAAGATAATGTATATAAACCTAATACGGTGTAGAAAAACATTGAGTTTCTTGAACTATTACTAATGATTGTTCTACCAAATTTATTAAATAAAAATGTTAAGATAAAATAAATTGTTAATGCTACTGTAGTTAGCATCGAAAATAATAAAACAAATGAATATTCTTTACCAATACTAAAATCTATATTTTCAATACTTGCTACAACAAAATATATAGCAGATATGGTAATACATATTCCAATAATATAATTTAGTATTTTAAAGTTTTCTCTTCCGCTTTTAGTATTTATATATTTTAAATATAATGCAAGTAATGAAAAAGAAACTAGATATATTGAAGCTTGTGTATATGATTGATAATCTGCTAAAAATGCAAAATATATAAAATATATGAAAGCTAAAATAAATATAATAATTGGTCCTTTCTTTAAAAGTTTTTCTGAATTATTAAAATAATCTAACATACTTCCTCCTTCTATACATATTTTACCACTTTTTATATAAAAAATATAGAGTTTTAACCTTAACAAAAAATGTATATTTTCATACGATAAAATGTAAGGTGATATTTTATGGATAAAATTTTAGAAATTAAAAATTTAAAAAAAATATATCATAATTTAAATGGAGAAACTGAAGCGATAGATGATATATCATTTGATTTATATGAAGGTGAGTTTATAGCAATAGTAGGGCCATCAGGATGTGGAAAATCTACTCTATTATCAATTTTATGTAATTTAGAAGATAAATCTTCTGGTGAAATAAATATTAAAAATAAAAAATTAGGTTACATGTTACAAGACGATAGTTTATTTGAATGGAGAAATATTTTAGATAATTCTCTACTTGGTCTAGAAATCAAAAATGCCATAAGTAAAGAAAGTGTAGAATATACAAAAAATTTGTTATGTAAGTATGGATTAAAAGATTTTATGCAAAAGAAACCATCTAATTTATCTGGTGGTATGAGGCAAAGAGTAGCACTTATAAGAACATTAGCAACTAAACCGGATATTTTAATATTAGATGAACCTTTTAGTGCATTAGATTATCAATCTAGATTATCTGTTTCTGATGACGTATATAAAATTATTAAAAGTGAAAATAAAAGTGCCATTATAGTAACCCATGATATTGCAGAAGCTATAAGTATGGCTGATAAAGTTATTGTTTTAACTAAAAGACCTTGCAAAATTAAAAATATATATCAAATAAATTTATCTAATAAATCAACACCTATTGAAAATAGAAAAAGTAAAGAATTTTTAGAATATTATGATTTGATATGGAAGGATATTGAGAAAGATGAGTAATGAGCATAAATTATATTTAAGAAAAATTAAAAAAACTAACTTTATTGTTAGATTTTTTAGAATAGCAATAATAGTATTTTTTTTAATACTATGGGAATATTTATCATCTAAAAATATTATAAATGCTTTTATTTTTTCTAGTCCTAGAAAAGTAGTTAGTACAATAATTAATTTATATAGTACTCATAATTTATTTAATCATATCTTTATTACAATTTATGAAACTTTGATTAGCTTTGTATTAGGTACTTTAATGGGATTTATAATAGCTTCTATTCTATGGAGATTTGATATTATAGCAAGAATATTAGATCCATATTTAACCGTATTAAATAGTCTGCCTAAAGTTGCATTAGGTCCTATTATAATTATATGGGCTGGGGCATCTATGAAATCTATTATAATTATGGCACTACTCATATCAGTTATAATTACAGTTATCAATATACATCAAAGTTTTAAAGAAATTAATGAAAATAAAATAAAATTACTAAAATCTTTTTCTGCAACCAAAAGTCAAATATATTTCAAGCTTCTCTTACCAGGTAGTTTACAAAATATAATTAGTACACTAAAAATAAATGTTAGTATGTCACTAATTGGCGTTATAATGGGAGAATTTCTAGTATCTAAAAGTGGAATTGGTTATTTAATAATGTATGGTTCTCAAGTTTTTAATTTAAGTTTAGTGATAACTGGAGTTGCTCTTTTGTCACTTTTAGCTACCATAATGTATTATTTGATACTTTTATTTGAAAAGAAATAATGTTAAATCGTTAAAAGTATGATATAATGTTTAATGGGAGTGAGATGTATGATCGGTTATTATAATTACACAGTTATCCTTACTTATTTAGGATTAACTTCTTCAATTATTGGAATATATTATTCAATGGAATATCATCCTTTTATAGGAATTTTATGTTTATTATTTTCAGGATTATGTGATATGTTTGATGGGAAAGTTGCTAGAACTAAAAAAAGATCTAAACAAGAAAAAGATTTTGGAATTCAATTAGATTCATTAAGTGACTTAGTATGTTTTGGTATTTTACCAATTACTATTGGTTATTCAATCGGTTTAGAAAGTCCAGCATATTTACCAATATTTGTATTATATGTTCTTGGAGCACTTATTAGACTTGCATATTTTAATACATTAGAAAATATTAGACAAGAAAAAAGTGATTTAGTGCTAACTTCATATACTGGTCTTCCAGTTACGAGTGTAGCTCTTATATTACCATTTCTATATATTTTTAAAAACATTATTCCATACTTTGCATTTGTTTATTTAGCAACATTGCTAATAATTGCAATATTATTTGTTTCAACTATAAAAATTAAGAAGCCTACATTTAAAACAATGCTTATCTTTATTGCAATTGGTTTATTAGAATTATTATTAATAATATTAGGAATTGCATGAAAATAGTTGATCGTAAAACTAATACTTTAATTGAAAAAGAAGCAAATAAAGCTGTAAGATTTTTATATAATAATGTAGTTGGTAGAGTTATATTAAAACCACTTACTTTACCATTGTGTACAAAAGCATCTGCTATATATATGAATAGCAAATTTTCTAAAATACTTATTAAAGAAGACAAGAAAAAATATACTTCATATAATAATTATTTTACTAGATATTATGAACAAAAAGTCGATCAAGATAAAGATCATTTTATAAGTCCTTGTGATGCAAAACTTACTGTTTATAAATTAACTAAAAATAGTACTTTTAAAATTAAAGATTCTATATATGAAGTTAAAGATTTAATTTTAAAAGATATAAGTTCTTATCATAATGGGTATGTTCTTATATTTAGACTAGAAACAACGGATTATCATAGATATTGCTATATTGATAGTGGAACAAAAGAAAAAAATACTTATATAAAAGGTATTTTTCATACTGTACAACCGATATCTGATAAATATAAAATTTATAAAAGAAACGCTAGAGAATATACGATTTTACATACTGACAATTTTGGAGATGTTATTCAAATTGAAGTTGGTGCATTAATGGTTGGTAAAATTAAAAATTTACATCAAGAATATAAATTTTATAAAGGTGAAGAGAAAGGCTATTTTGAATATGGTGGCTCTACAATTGTGCTTATAGTAAAAAAAGATATCATCAAGATTGATGATGATATCTTAGAAAATAGTAGTAAAGATATAGAAACTATTGTTTCTTATGGAGAAAAGATAGGAAAGAGAATTTAGTCTCTTTTTTTGTTACTATAATATAAGTAATACTTGATACTATAAATGCTGATAATACATCATAAATTACGTGTTGCTTTATAAATAATGTGGATAGTATTATTAATACTGATAAGATATCAATAATGCATTTATAACTAGTTTTTATATTTGCTTTACTATTGCACAAAATAAATATAAAACATATTAATGAATGTATACTAGGCAAACAATTAACTGCTGGTGTATCAAAATAATATATAGTATTAACAAGCCATGTAGTAATAGAAGTAACTTCTATGTTAGGTCTATTTATTGTAGTTGGAAAGATAATAAAAATTATTCCACAAACTAATACACTTATAAAATTAGTATAAGTGTATTTTTTTAGTGCCTTTTTATCATATTTCATATATATAATAGGTACTAAAAATAATAATATATACCATGATATATAAAAATATATAAAGTATGGAACAAATGGAATTTGATCATCTAACAGATTATTTAATACAAATTCATTATTTAAAAATAACTTAGTAATAAAATATATTACAACTTGTGATAAAGTTAAAAATACCGGAACTTTTAAATACTTCATAATACTCCTATTCATGTTTAAATACTATTTTCATAGACGCTAATTGAGCCATATCTAATTTATCATATTTTAATTTAGGTCTATCTATAAATTCAAATTCTGCAAATGTCCATAAAAAGAACCAAATTATCACTAGATATGCTTCCATAAATATTTCTGCTATATTAAAGTAATTAAATAACGATAATAAACTCCAAGTTAAGAAACTTACTAGTAATAGTATTAGTGATTTTCTTCTATTTTCTTTTAAATTCATAGTAGCATCACTTAATTTCAAGCCAAAATACTCTTTTACTTTTTCTTCAATAATTTTTTCTTCTTCTAAAGAAAATTTACATCCCTCTATACTTAATACTACAGGATAAACAATTGGTATATAGTATGTAACTTGTTCTAAATAATTAATAAAATCATCATTTAATACTTCATAATTTTTAACTGAGTATCTTGATATTATATCATCATAACTAGTTACATTAGCATATACATGTGCTATCCCTTTTTCCACATAAAATTCTTTTACGTATTTATTATAATTAAATTTCTTTTTATTAAATTTTTTTATGTTATTTAAAACTTTTTTCGTTTTTTTAAAAGTAAACATCTAATCAACCCATTCTATATCTTCTGGAATTATAGTTTGATAATCAGATTTTGTTAATAGTGTTTCACTTGTTTTTGATAATCTTACGGCCATATTTTTAACAGATCTTTCAAATAAATTTCTAATACCACGACCATTACCAAAATCTGGTTCATATCTATCATCTTCTAATAATTGTCTTAATTTAGCTTTAGCATCTTCTCTTAAAACATAGCCATTTTTCTTTACTTCTAGTTCTGCTATTTTTATAAGTTCATCAGTAGTATAATCTGGAAAATCTATAATATTAGAAAATCTAGATTTTAAACCACTATTTGTTTTTAAGAAATTATCCATATCCTTACTATAACCCGCTAATATAATAACAATTCTATCACGATTATCTTCCATCATTTTTACCATAGTATCAATAGCTTCTCTACCAAAGTCATTTTCACCACCACGAGCTAGTGTATAAGCTTCATCTATGAATAAAACACCATCTAATGCACTCTCTATTACTTCTTTAGTTTTTACAGCTGTATGGCCTACATATTGAGCTACTAGAGCTTCTCTATCTACTTCTACAACTTTATTAGTTTTTAAAACCCCTATATTATTAAACATTTCTGCTACCATTCTAGCTATAGTAGTTTTACCTGTACCAGGGTTACCTTTAAATATCATATGCAATGTCAATTTTTCACTACTATCAATATTTTGTTCAATTCTTTTCTTTTGTAATTTAGCAAAAGCTTGAAGACCTATTATCTCATGTTTTACAGTATCTAATCCTATAATATTTTCTAATTTTCTTTTTATTTTTTCTTCTTTAATATATTCTATTTTTTCTTTAGCAATAGAAAGTCCTAAGTTATATGCACTAGTATAATTTTTTAGTGCTTCATCTAATGAAGATTCTACAAATAAACCTTTTTCATAGAATTCACCTAGTGAATAATAAGCTGAAGGATAATTATTAGCTGCACCAAATTTGTAACAATTAAATGCTTCTTCATAATTAACTGCTGTGCCATTACCTAATTCATAACATTTTCCTAAACTATATGAAGCTAATAAATCTTTTAATTCATATGCTTTTTTATAACATTTAAATGCTTCTTCATAATTTTTTTCTATTCCTTTACCATTAAAATAACAGAATCCTAAATTATATAAAGATGGAGCATAATTATATTTAGCTGCTTTATTATAATAATAAACAGCTTTCTTTTCATCTTTTAAAACACTTTTACCTTCTTCATAATATAATCCTATACTATCTAAGGCAGCTGGATAATCAAAAGTAGCAGCTTTTTTAAAGTATTTAAAAGCTTTATTATATTCTCCTTTAGCATGATATTTGGTTCCCTCTTTATAATAGTCTGGAGCACCTTTACTTCTTAATTTTTTATATTCAATATAAAATACAATTAAACCGATTATAAATGGAATTACATATAATATTAACATATTTATTTCATAAAATAAAACTAAAAAGGAAACTAAAAAAACAAGTAATAGTAACATATTACTAAAAAATATGTTACCAGTAAGTATATCAATATATTGTTTTTTGAATTTCTTACCAACATAATATGAATAACTTACATTTATAATTGCTACTAAAGATAAATTTATTAAGAATATTTTTAAGATATCACTACTATCAAAAAAGTATGCAACAATATAACATGTTGTAATATTCATAAATAGTAATGCAAAATAATTAAATTTATCACTTTTAGATATAGTATTTTTTAAATAAGTTTTATTTTTTAAAACATTAGCGGATGTAAACATAGTTATTATAGTTATTATTAGTAATTGTATTAAAAAAACGTATTTCATATAGCCTCCATTATATATAAAAATTATAACAAAAAAACATTAATAAGTCTATTATTAATGTAATTTAGAAGTTGCTTTGGCATCAAAATTTAAATCACTAGTTCTACCTAGTTTATAAGCGTAATAACCAGCTGCACCTATCATAGTAGCATTATCTGTACAATATTTTAAATCAGGAACTGTTAAATTAATATTATTTTCATCACATAATTCTTGTAATCTTTTTCTAAGTCCTTTATTAGCTGATACTCCTCCTGCTACTATTAAATTTTTAACATTGTATTCTTTTACAGCTTTCATTGTTTTCTTTGTTATTATTTCAACAACTCTATTTTGAAATGATGTACATAAATCATTTGGTCTTATTTCATGATTCCTTTGTTCTTCATTATGTACTAAATTTATTACAGCACTTTTAAGACCACTAAAACTGAAATTATAAGTATTATCATCAAGAGGTAATGGCAAATTATATGTATCACTACCTAATAAGCTTAATCTATCAACTGCTGGGCCACCAGGATAAGGAAGTCCTACAACTCTAGCAACTTTATCATAAGCTTCACCTACAGCATCATCTAGTGTGCCACCTATTTTTTCGAAGCTATAATCTTCTTTCATATAGACAAGTTCTGTATGTCCACCACTTACTACTAATGCTATTAAAGGGAATTCCATACTTTTTACTAAGTTATTAGCATATATATGACCAGCAATATGATGAACAGGTACTATTGGTTTATTGTATATGAATGCTAATGTTTTGGCAGCTACCACACCAATCATAAGAGAACCAATAAGTCCAGGTCCATATGTAACTGCAATCGCATCTATTTCTTCTATTTTTATATTTGTTTTGGTTAGTAATTCATCTAAAACAATTGTTATATTTTCTATATGATTACGAGAAGCTATTTCAGGTACTACTCCACCATAATTTTTATGTATATCTATTTGAGATAGTATAACTGTACCTAAATCTTCTTTTCCATCTTTTACTATAGCCATACTAGTTTCATCACATGATGATTCTATCGCTAATATGTATTTTGAAGTCATTTTAACCCTCCTTTAACATTAAATATCCATCTGTACCATTATAATAATTTTCACGTCTAGAAACTATTTTAAAACCATTTTTTTGATATAATTTTATAGCGTTAGTATTATTTACATTTACTTCTAAAGTTATATTTGTTACACCTTTTAAATCATTAAACATATAATTTAACAATTTAATTCCATAACCTTTAGAACGATACTTTGGATCGATAAAAATATAATTAAGTTCACCTTTATCATAAATACACGCATATTCTATATAACCTATAATTTTATTATCTTCTATAATACAAAAACATCTATTAAATGGATTAGTATTTAGAGTTACAGAATAATCAGAAAATGAATTAATTATATCTAAATCTTCATTAGTTATTTTTCTTATCACTTAATTTTTCCTCAGCTTCTGTCTTTTTTAAATAATTTGGATTTAATCCATGTGCATTTACTGGAATATCTTTTTCATGTTTATTTATTACTTTTATTAAATCTATTTTGGGCTTAATTGAACCAGCTATATCATCATAACTTACAAACACGTAGTCTTTACCTTCAAGCTCTTCTTTTAATTTATCAAGACTTATATATCTGTCATCAACTATTTTATTTAAATCTTTATCATAAATTCCTGCGTATACAAATCCTCTTCTAGCGTCTATTACGGGAACAATATAATCTTTGTTAACTCCTCCTGCTAGTACTTCTAAAGTAGATACTGGTATTAAATCTACATTCAATGAATAACCATATACTTTAGCAATTGTTACTCCTATGCGAGTACCAGTAAAAGATCCTGGACCATTAGCAATAAATATCTTTTTTATATCTTTTGGCGTTATATTTAATTCTTTAAACATAGTATCTAAAATAGAAAAAATAGAGACTGAAATATCAGTATCTATTTTTTTATTAAACATTGCTTTAATATTATTATTTTCAATAATAGATACTATAGGATATGAAGTTGAAGTATCTATAAATAATATCATAATACTGCCTCACATAAATCTTCATAAGCTTTACCAAATGGTTTAATTAGTAATACTCTTTTATTTTCATCAACAATTTTAAAAGATATTTCTAATCTTTCTTTTGGTAAAATATCTTTAATAGTTTCTGCCCATTCAATAATAACTACGCCATTTTTATGAAAATACTCTTCTATTCCAATACCATCAGTATTACCATCTAATCTATAAACATCCATATGATATAATGGCATTTCACCTTCTAAATATTCCTTTATAATTGTAAATGTTGGGGAATTAACTACTTCTGAAATTCCTAATGCATTAGCAAAACCTTTTGCAAAAACAGTTTTTCCACTTCCTAAATCACCAGTTAAACAAATGATCATATTTGGAAATTTTTCTGATTCTAAATTTTGTGCTAATTCAATTGTATCATATTCATTATTCGATGTTACTTTAAATTCCATTTTAATCACCTATATAATTGTATCACATAAAAATATTTATATTCAAGATATAATTAGCATTTTACATTTATTAATAAAAAAATAGAAGTAATACTTCTATTTTTAAACAAAAAAAAATTCGCAACTTGCTATCTTCGCTTACACTATTGTCGCCGTTAAAGAGCTTAACTTCTGTGTTCGAGATGGGAACAGGTGTATCCTCTTTGCTATCGTTACGAATTTAGAGAAATTATTCTCTGAAAACATGATAATGTGGAATTAAATTAACTCTTTAGGATTTAACAGATGATTAAATCCTCGTTCTATTAGTATTAGTCAGCTCAACATGTTGCCATGCTTCCACCTCTAACCTATCAACCATGTAGTCTACATGGGAACTTACTATATACATATGGGAAAACTCATCTTGAAGTTGGCTTCACGCTTATATGCTTTCAGCGTTTATCCATTCCATACATAGCTACT
>OJAW01000941.1_pt1 | contig 18240 bp, 14 predicted proteins | sample 1589151 | NCBI WGS metagenome assembly OJAW01 (sample SAMN03283290) | human gut metagenome | biome: human-associated habitat; material: feces | host: Homo sapiens | place: Peru | collected 2012
GGTCAAGCAAATTTCTTACTAAGCCGCACATACTGTGCCAGTAAACAGGGGAACCAATCACGATGGTGTCCGCCTCCTTCATACTTTCCAGAATTTCAGCAAACTGATCGTCCGCAAAGTTCTGCCCATATCCGTACAGTTTATAATCCACCAGATGAAGTGTCCGGTAATCCTTTCCGTCCATCAGCGTATTGGCCAACTCGGTGGTATTTCCGTTCTTGTTCGGGCTTCCATTGATAAATAAAACACTCATTTTGTACTCTCCTTGCAGTTTTTTGAAACCGGCTTATTTCGTGGTTTCTGCTTACATTATAAAAAAATCGAGGCTTCCCCAGAAGTCTCGATTTGTTCATCAGTTATTACTCAAAGGTTATAACTCTTTTTTCTATTTTATGATGCTTTTCGCTGCCAAAAGAAAGCGTTTCACAGATTCGGAGGGGCGTGGAGAATGGAGCAATCCATATGGGATGCTGTAATCCCATTCCACAGGAATCACTTTCAAAAGCGGGTGTACATTTGCCCATCCCGGAATCGCCAGCAAAACATCATAGCTGTTTTCACAGCGATTAAAAATATCCGTATTATAAAAATCAAAATCCACGATTTGAATCTGTGGGTGGTTCCGCCAGAGGTCATCCCGAAGCTGATCTACATAATGGCTCCACTCCCGGTGTATCAGAAGTAAGTTCTCACCGTATAAATCCTGTATTTGTAATTTGTCTTTTGCCGCAAGCCTATGATGAATGGAAACGGCACAGCAAAAAGGTTCACGGGATAGTTCCAGACCGGCACACCGTCTTAAATCCAGCATGGTCTCATCAAAGATTCCCCCAACCACATCAATGTTTTTCCCCAGGTTTGCTAAAATTTCACGGGCATTTTCCGGTGTATTTTCATAGGGAACAATTTGAAATTTCAAATCGGGGCATTGCTCCTGAATTTTTGGCCATATCTGCATTAAAAGCTGTGCCGGTGTCATAGGCGAAGTTCCAATGCGTATCACGGCATTATCTTCCTGCATCGCATTTTTCGCCCGTGTCACAGAGTCCTTACAGTATTGAATGATATACTTCGCATCCTGATACAAAGACTTTCCTGCTTTCGTTAAGATCAGTCCCCGGTGTGTCCTCTCAAACAATTTCACTCCAAGCGAATCTTCCAGAAGATTGATCTGCTTAATGACAGCAGTGGCCGTAATATAGGCTTCCTCCGCAGCTTTATTAAAACTGCCTGCATCCGCTACACGAAGGAAAGTTTCAAGTTGAGGATTGTACATCACGATCACCTCCCGCCTGTTTTTTATGTTTCCGACCGTCCAACAGCTTACACGCATCACGGGGAATCATCCACGAATGGTCAAAACGAATGACACCTGCTATGCGGTTTTCTTCACAAAGTTTTTGAATACGACGCTCAGAGATTCCCCATTTTTCTGCGGTATCTTTTACGGAGATGTAGTTAAGCATCGTCCGTTCCTCCTTAAATCATACCGAAATGCAGTAGAGCCTCCTTGATTGCTTTTTCCTTATCGTGTGGGCATTGGGGCTGCTTGGCATTCTCAGACTTCGGCTTATTGTAATTCTCACGCTCAATAATACCGCACTTCTGCTTCACCTGAGCGATATAAAGACTACTGACTTTCAGGCCGTTTTGTTCCAGAACATAATCCTTGATTTGCCCATAGGTTGCCAATCCTCTTTTATCCTGCACCATTTCTTCCACATCCACATTAATGTTGATATGTGTCACCGGATTTCTCAGAACTAAGAGGCATACCGTCTCGACATGTGGAGTGCGGGGGAACATATCGACCGGGGTGACTTCGAGGGTTTGGTAGCCTTTTGTTTGGAGCACTTCCAAATCTCGGGCGAGGGTGGCGCTGTCGCACGAGACATAAACTATTCTCTTTGGGTTCATTTTTTCGACAACATCAAACAGTTCTTTTTGACATCCTTTGCGAGGTGGGTCGAGGATAACAACATCGGGAGTTATTCCTCGCTTTTCAAGCTCCTTTGCGCCGTCGTAGGCATCACCGCAGAAGAATTCTGCATTTGTTATTCCGTTTTGTCGAGCGTTGATTTTTGCATTTTCAATAGCCTGCGGAATAATCTCAATGCCGAAAATCCGCTTTGCGTTATCTGCCATTGAAAGACCGATTGTACCGACACCGCAGTAGAGGTCAACAACGGTTTCGTTGCCTGTCAAACCTGCGTATTCGGCGGCTTTGGTGTACAATTTTTCGCATTGGTCGTGGTTGATTTGATAAAATGATTCTGGCGAAATCACAAACTTTTTACCAAGCAAAACATCAGTAACAGTCGGTTCGCCGTAAATCAGCTTTGTTTCGTTACCGAGAATTACATTTGTATTTTCTCGATTAATATTTAAACAAACTGACTTTACGCCGTCATACTGCTTAAGCGAAGCAACAAGGTCGGTTTCGTTCGGCACATTCTTGCCGTTGATGACAAGGCAGACCATTGTTTCTGCTGTAATAGGTGCTCTGCGAATATAAATATGGCGGAGCAGTCCCCTGCCTGTTTGTTCATCATAAGATGTAACATTATTTGCACGCACCCATTTTGCTATTATGTCAATAATATCTTTGAAGCTACTATGCTGAAGTCGGCAATCTACACACGGAATGATCCTATGACTTTTGTAAGCATAAAAGCCTGCCTGAAGTTCGCCGTTTGTGATGCAAACAGGATATTGTGCCTTATTGCGATAATTATCGACCGTATCAGCACCGATAATCGGCTTAATCGGAGCATCAATATGCCCAATTCTTTTAACGGCATCCGCTACTCTGCCCTGCTTATATTGAAGTTCGGCTTCATAGGTCATATTCCTAAACGAACAGCCTCCGCACTTGTCGGACACGGAACAATCGGATTCAATTCTATAAGGTGACGGATTGATAATTTCTTTTACAATACCGATTGCATAGTTCTTTTTGGCTTTGATAATATGAGCGACAATTTCATCACCCGTTACCGCACCACGAACAAAAACCGCCATACCGTCATAGTGACCGACTGACGAGCCTTCGTTTGTCATATCTTCAATTTTTAATGTTATATCATCGTTTTTCTTAATACTCATAATCTTTAAAAATAAGGGCAGTTATAACCACCCCTACAAACTTTAAAATCCCTCCGTCACACCTAAAGGTGTGACACCTCCCTTTACAAGGGAGGCTATAAGGAGTTAAATATTTTTGATAATTTCTTCCATCTTGTCCATCTTGCTGTCCATATCGGCAACAAGTTTGAACTGATTGCGTGCACGGTCAAGGTTATGTTCAGGATATTCTGTTCTGAAATAAACATCGCCGTTGATGTAGTCGGTCAAGAAACGCATACCGCATTCGAGAGTCATAAGTTTTGAAGCAAATGCAAGGTTGTCAATTTCTGCCTGATTGAAATACTCGCCTGCTTCGCCCAAAAAGCCCTCTGCATAAGCCTTGAAGTAATCCAAATCCATTTCTACCTTATCAAGATCGGTTTCGTCCTCGGCAGCAGTTGATGCACCAAAGCGGATTGAATCACCGAAATCATAAAGTGCAAGACCCGGCATAACGGTGTCAAGGTCGATAACGCAAACACATTTGTTTGTGTCCTTATCAAACATAACATTGTTGAGCTTTGTATCGTTGTGAGTTACACGGAGCGGAAGTTCGCCATTCTCGGTCATTGCAGTAAGTTTGCCCATTTCATCGGCATACTTATTTACAAAATCAACCTCTGCCTTGCAAGTATCAAGTCTGCCCGAAGCATTCTTTTCAAGAGCAGGAACAAACTCGTTGTTGTATCTCCACAAAGTATCGTGGAAGTGCGGAATTGTTTCTGTAAGTTCTTCAGCATTAAAATCGGACAAAAGTCTTTGGAACTTGCCGAAAGCCTCACCGCTTGACTTGAACATATCTGCATTTTCGGCTGTATTGAAACTGACAGAATCACGAACAAAAATATATGCTCTGAAATATGTTTTGTTTTCAGGATCATAATAATACTCGTTGCCGTCTTTTGTACGAATATAATGCAAAGTTTCTCTGTCCGGGTCGCCGCCGTGTTCCTTGATAACGGAACGAAGATAAGAAGTTACGGCAAACACATTTTTCATAAGTTGGTCAATATTTTTAAATACATTGGCGTTAAGCTGTTGGAGAATATACTTTTGCTCTGCTCCGTTGTTATCAAATGTTACAAGATAGGTTTTGTTGATATGACCTGAGCCGTATTCTGCAACATCAACAAAATTCCCCTTAAATTCAAAATTATCAATTACAGTTTTAATATCTGTCATTATAAAACATCCTCCATAATGTATTTCTCTTTCCATGTACTGCGTGGAGCAGAACAATTAAAATCAAGCAATTTTAAGCCTTTTACATGCCTAGCCCATATTCCGTAAGCCGGTAGATTCCTAAATCGCCACGATTCGGGATAAACATCGGCATATTCGGGAATAAACGCACGCCTGTCATAAACCTCTTTGTAAGGGGCATAATATATTTCAAAATTTTTGAGTGTAACATCGGACACATATCGGGTACTGCCGTGCTGTCTGTAACCTGCAACAATAACAGGAATTTCGGCATTGGTTGCGGTAATGTCCGAGATATTTATATTAAACACCTCGCCCTTTTTATCAAACATATCCTTTGGCGCGGACGAAGCCTTTTTCTTTTTCTTGCCGAATTCTACGGCATTTGCACTGACGGCATCAACCTCAGCAGCCCTGTTGCGGTTGCAAAGTCTGATAAATACAGGACAAGTCACCCTATCCATAATTATATTTTGAACGGTGATATTATGTACTCGTGAACCGTCGGCACTTTCTATTGCAATACCGCTGACCGTTCCCGGATACAAATCCGTCATCATAAATTTGCAATCTCTGACCGTTACATTTGAAATGTCATATGTCGTTTCCGTGCCGATTTTGAACGAATTGGCACGGGAGATAACCTCACAATCGGTAACGGAAATATTACTCATTGTTCCCGTATTGCCGAGCCATACGGCATTTTTGATACAAATTCCGTCATCGGCGGTAGACACAAAGCAATGATTAATCGATATATTGCTTGTGCCTGCAATATCAAAACCGTCGGCATTTGCAACATTTCGGTTATTATTAATTATAAAATTATTAATTTTAACATTATTACAGTTTTCTATTCTGAAAGACCAGTGAGCCGAATTTTCAATAATAAAATTATCGGCAACAAAATCAGTACAGTTTTTTATATAAATTGCACCGCCATACTTACTTTCATGTGCAAAGCGGAGCTGAGCACGGTAAGTTCTGCGCATTTCGATAACATCTATACATTCGGCATGTTCGGTAACATTTTTATCTAATAGCGGCTTTCTGCCAAAGTATTCGCCGTTACCCTTTACCTTTCCGCCGCCTGTCAATGCAACATTATGTACGCTGTCGGCATGGATAATGCCTTTGTGGTTATATCCTACGCCTGTTTTATTTGACGAAAGTGCAGAATTTTTTTCAACAAACAAAGTAACATCGGATTTGAGAAAAACGGTTGTGGTGACATATTCACCGCCGGCAATCAAAACCGTGCCGCCTGTTTTTGCCGCATCATCAACAGCCATTTGAATATAAACCGCATTATCCTCAAACTTTGTATTTGCACCGTAATCACGAATGTCAAACACATTATCATTTGGCAAATCCTGGCTATGAACATATTTGTCCTCAGGATAATATGACGAATAATCATACTCATAAAGAGCAGAAAAAACATCGCCCTTTGTAATACGCAAATCCTTACCGAACAAAAGAGTATTCAGTTTGTCTGTTACTTTTCTTCTGTCTTTAATCATACTAAATCTGTCTTATCAAATTTTTATCGATTCTTGCCGCCCAAGCGATATTATACGAATGGTCGCCCACTCTTTCAAGGTCTTGAAGAGCCTTTGTAAATATAACACCGGAGGCCGTGTGGCATTTTTTATCACGAAGTCGCTGAACATGATTATCCTGTGCCTGAAGTGTAAGATAATCGATTGTATCTTCCAAATAATGAAGCTGATGCTCCTCCGTATCCGTAAGGTGCTTATTTGTAAATGCACCGAGAGCACGGTCGAGGAGTTCAAGGTCAACCTCATAAATTTCTTTAAATTCGGTAATTCCGGCATCGGTAAATCCGAGATTTTCTTCCTTAGCCATAGAAATTCTATGCATAATATTTTCTGCATGGTCGCCGATTCTTTCAAGGTCGGTAATTACATGGAAAAGTTTACCGATATATTCCGACACATCACCGGTAATTTCTTTTGAAGTAACGGTAATCATAAAGTCCGAAATATTATGGTTGAGCCAATTAATAAGTTCTTCATTTTCGGCAAGTTCACGCTTTTTACTGTCATCCATAACAAGGAAGCCCTCGCAGGCAATAACGAAATTATGCCTTACAAGTCTTGCCATACGCTCAACCTCACTACCGATTTGAAGTGCGGTTGAAACAGGGTTGTTGCTGATTTTCTTATCGATAAACTCAAAGCGAAGCTTGGTATCGTGCTCTTTAGGTTTGATAATAATCTCACTGAGCTTAACAATCCATTTGATAAACGGCAGTAATACAAAGGCGGTAACAACCTTGAATATAATATGTGCAATGGCAACCTGCACGGAACCGTTATCCGAAAGGCTTGTAATCCACTCGGTATATTGCGGGAATATGAGTGCAATCGGGGTAAATAGAATCATACCCACAAAATCAAAAATAAAGTAAATAACTGCGGCACGCTTTGCATTTGTTTTTGCACCGATAGCGGAAAGGAAAAGCGGCATTGCAGAGCCTACATTGATACCGATAATAAGATAAATTGCAAACTTCATCGGCATAAGGCTGGCACTTGTCATTGCAAGAGCCTGCAAAACACCGATTGACGCACTTGAACTTTGAAGCACGGAACACATAATAAAGCCAATCAAAAGGCCGAGAAACGGATTATTGGCTTTTGTGATAAACGCCTGAAATGCCGCACTTGTTTTAAGCACACCCATAGCCTCGGGACCACTCATATACTTCAGTCCGAAGAACAAAACGCCGAAGCCGAGAATAATTTGACCCACAAACTTTTGAGTTTGTTTTTTACTGAACAGTGCCATAACCGTGCCGATAAAAATACAAAACGGTGCAATGGCGGAAACATCAATAGCAATAAGAACAGCAGTAATTGTGGTACCGATATTTGCACCGATAATAACTCCTGTTGCCTGAGCCAAATCCATAATGCCGGCATTCAAAAAGCCCATAAGCATAACGGTTGTGGCTGATGATGACTGAATAACAGCCGTTACCAAAACACCGAGTAAAAATCCCTTAAATCTATTTCGGGTAAGTTTTTCAAGCAGATTTTTCATCTTTTTACCCGCTACTTGGTTAAGACCGTCTGACATATATTTCATACCGAACAAAAACAGTCCGAGACCGCCGAGCAGGCTGATGATATTAGAAATACCCATATTTTTTCCTCTTACTTATGCATCAAAAATTTATGTCTAATATATAATATACACATAAATTATCTTATAATATATAATAAATGTCAAGAAAATTTTACATATATTTTACCTAACCAATATGATATGACAAAAAAATGGCCTGCCCGACGGGATTCGAACCCGTAATCTTCCGAGTCGGAGTCGGAGGCATTATCCGGTTGTGCTACGGACAGGAATACACACTTATACTATTATAATAATTACACAGATTTTGTCAAATAAATTGAGGATAAAAACCACACTAATTTTTTAATATGCCTGTAATGAAGTAATGTCAACTCATCTCATCGGATTTCATATTATACAAAAAAGTTGTTTAAAAGCTTTAGTTCTCGGTTCAATTCGAGGACTTTATTTTACATAAAAACATTATTGTGCTATACTCTGTTTGAGTATAGTTTTTTTATAACAAAAAATGTATAATAGAAGAAAAAACAAAAAGGAGAAAACAATGAAAGAAAAAAAGAAAGAAAATAAAAACACAGATACAAAAAAGATAATAATCATTGTACTTGTGGCGGTGTTGATTGTTGCCGGATTTGCGGCAAGCGTTTACTTTTATATTTCAAACACCCAAAACTCGATTAAAAAAATGCAGGAATCACTTCAAACAACATGGAACGAAGCTTATAATGACAATGAAGAAATACCTGAATTTTTCAAAACGTTTATCGAAAAGTCATATTTTGAAGTTACCGATGTTAAAGATGACGGTTCGGGTCACTATACAGTAACGGCATCTGTTTCTTCACCCGACATCAAAGACGCATTAATCGATTACCAAAAGAATTTTGATGTTAACGAAACAAAAGAAGACATCGATAAAAAAATTACAGAAATAATAAATAATGCAGAAATAAGAACAACCGAACAAACTGCAACTGTTATCATAACCGATGACACAAAAGAAATAACATTCAGCGATGATTTTATCGATGCCATGTACGGATATGCATATAATTATGCAAAAGCCGAAACAGACAAAGCCCTGTCGCTTGAATAAAAGGAGGTAACGGTTATGAAAACAGTAAAAAAACCGATTGCAATAATTCTTTCAATTATTATTGCCTTTTCGCTTCCTGTTTGCACAAATGCGGCAGAGGGCAAGTTTGTTTCCGTTTCGTTTGAAACGCTGAACAGTGACGGTGAAAAAGAAAAAACAGATGAGGTTTTGTATACAGACGGAACATATCTGTACGCAAATCCCGAGCTTTTTGAAGAATATACGGCGTATGATTATGACGAGGACAACAACGCTTTTGTAAGAGCGGGACAGGATTTTAAGCTTTCGCTTTCATCAACAGCCATTGATTATAAAAACAAAAAAGCAACCGTTAAAATGATGAACAGCAAGCATACTTTTAATTTGCATAATGTTTTTAAATTCGGCAATGATTACTATCTTCCATTGGACCAAATTGCCGCATACTTAAAGGCTAAAATCAAAGTTGACGGCACAACGGTTACCGTTATCAACAGCGGATATTCCGTTGCCGATGCGGCTTATGATTTTAACGAATTCAAATATATTTTAAATTACGAACATATTGTTGATGAAATTTTCGGCGGAAGCGAAACGGCTTACCGATATTATACGGTTTTATATTATTTTTCATCCACAATTTTCGGCTTGAAAGTGTCTAATTTAATAGGTCCCGTAGGTGACATAAACAATTACAAAACAGCTTTGCAAAAAATTGTTACCGACAACACGGACTACATAAAAACACAAGCTGACCCAAATTCTTTAACAAAAAGGTTGAATGACGCTTCAACATTCATCAAAAACGGAAAAGAAATAAATGACAAACTCAAAGACGCAACAACGGTTATGACCACAGCATATGAATCGTTTTGTGATACCGACGATATTGATAATCTTGACATAGATTACATAAACGCGAAAAATTGGGGTGAAGTTTTCGGCAAACTGAAAACGTTTTACAACTATACCGATTATGCAATTAAATACATCTCAATGACAGAAGACAACAAAAATATGCTTATTGACGCATACGGGGCTGAAGATAAGCTGAGCACATACAAGCTTGCACTCGGTGACACCACGCTTAAATTCGGAGATGACGCGGCAACAAGTTTATGTTCAAAAGCACTTGATATATTGGTGGAAGATGTACCAAAAACAACGGTAAAAACCTTTGCAAAAAAAGCACTTCCCGCATTAGCGGTAATAAAAGGTACGGCTGCGTTCTTTAAATTGTTGGGTTTTGATTTTACAGACAATTCTTCATATTCGATTATGCTTGACAGCAACATTGCACACAATCTGACCGAGAGATACACAAATCTTGCCGAAACTGCGGGAAAGACAAAAGACGACACGGAGGCATTCCGCAAAGCGGGAATATTTGCAACGCTTGCGATGAAAAATACGTACAATTCTGGCAACAAGCTGAACAAAAAGGTAAACGGTCAAAGCAAATATTACAACAAGAAGATTGAAGAAGTGGCTTTGCGTGCACAACTGTTTTACAGGGCAGTAGAAAGCAAAGGCTATGATGATTTGAACAGCATTTCTTCCCTTGCAACCAAAAACCAAAAAGCCATCGCCGACAGTAAGATTACTTCTAAGGCTAAGGAAACCGATTTTGAAGAAAGCACAAATAATTGGCGTCAGGCATATATGGCTTTTCTGAAAGAATATATGAATAATACTGAAGTTCCTGAAAATTGCGGTTTCAGCCTCGTATTTATTGATAATGATAACATTCCGGAACTTGTGATACGGGACGGAATAGCACATTCTGCAAGTGCTTCGGTTTATACAAGTGTAGATTCAAAAGTTGTAGAATTAATCGATGATTTAAGCGGAACATACGGTATTATTCAATATACAAAAAGAAAAGGTCTTATTTATTCAGAATTTTGCTATCAAGGTCATGATACAACAACAATCTACAAGGTAAAGAAAGGTGCCTGCACAAAACTTATTTCTCTATATTCAAATGAAGGAGCTGTATCAGACGAAGAAGAACTTGAATATAAAATAAATGACAAAAAGGTCAGTGAATCCAAATACAATACTGCTTGGAATAAGTATGAGAATGATAATTTATTAAGTTCTTCGGATAATGATACGGAATTAACTTCTGATTCCATTGACTCTATCGCAGATTACAAACTTTAGCACGAAAAAAGCGGCAACTGAAAAGTTGTCGCTTTTATCTTTTATTCTGTTTTCTGATTGCAAAGGCGGTGGCATAGGTTGCCGTTGCACCGTAGGAATCGAGAACGGCGGCACATTCTGACAGGGTTGCACCGGTTGTTTTTACATCGTCAACTATCAAATATGTTTTGCCGACAGGATTGATATTTTCGTTTACATCAAACGCACCGAACACATTTGCTCGCCTTTGCCGTGCGGACTGATTGCGTTGCGGCGGATTTTCATACGCTTTATAAAACGTGTCTTCAAGCGGAACATTGAGAGTTTTTGACAGCTTTTCGGCAATAAGTTTTGACTGATTATATCCCCTCGCCCGCTCTCTGCTTTTTGACAGAGGAACGTATGTTATTGCATCAAAATTGATGTGATTATACTGCTTTTTAATCGTTTTTGCCATTTCGTCAGCCATACCGATTACATTTTCACAAAAGCCCTGAAACTTCAGGCGGTGCATAGCTTTTACGATATTGCCTTCATAATAAAACGGAGCACATATTTGCTCATATTCGGGCTTATGATGAGAACTTTTACAAGTGCACTCATCCTTTGACATACCGCACGAAGTACAAATTTCGCCATTGATTTTTTCGGCTTTAAGGCATTCGTCACATCTGCTTTGAGTAAGAGGTACAACATCGCCGCACAAATCACAGCGACGGGTAAAAACACACCATAAAAGTGCTTTAAGCAAATCTTTAATCATGGCTACACCGTAAGATAAGGCGCAAGCTTTGCATAAGTTGCGTCACCAATACCGCTGATTTCCTTAATCTGTTCAACACTTGTGTAGCCGCCAAGATAGTCACGATACTCAATAATCGCACTTGCCCTGCTTTCACCCAAGCCGTCGATTGAAACAAGTTCTTCAACGGTTGCCGTGTTTAAATTTATCGGATAACTTACTGCCGTGGCACTGTTATCCGAACTTTTTGAAGCGGAACCAGCCGATTTTGCACTGTTTGCTTCCGTTTCGGTTGAAGATGAAATTTGAGTTGCCGTCGTTTCCGACTCTTTATAAACTCCGGGAGTTGAAAGCGACACATAAATTAAAATGCCCGACATTACAAGAAGCGCAATGCCTATCATAAACATTGTTTGCGTTTTTGTGTTCATCTGCTTTTCTTTTTTCTGCCATAATTATTTTGCTTTTTCGGAGCAAAACTTTGCCTGTTTTTATTATTTCTGTTATTATTTTTACCGTTATTTCTGCCTGCTCCCTGCATTTGATGAACGGGATTTTGCGGGCGAACAAGGCATTTTTGGTCTGTACCGATTAAATCAAAACGCTTTGCTTTTTTAAGTGCTTCCTCAACAAGAGCAAAGTTCTTTGGGTTATAGTACTGCAAAAGTGCCCTTTGAAGTGCCTTATCGTGCGGATTTTTAGCCGAATAGACTTCTTCCATGGTATAAGGGTCAAGGCCCGTATAAAACATGGTTGTGGATATTGTACCGGGTGTAGGATAAAAATCCTGAACCTGCTCGGGACGAATATGATTTTTCTTTAAAAACAAAGCCAAATCAATAGCGTCGTTAAGGGTTGAACCCGGGTGGCTCGACATAAGATAAGGCACCAAATACTGTTCCTTATCAATCTCGCCAGTATACTGAAAATAACGCTTTGAAAATTCAATATAAGCCTCAATATGCGGCTTGCCCATTTTATCAAGAACAGCGGCAGAGCAATGTTCGGGAGCAACCTTGAGCTGACCCGATACATGGTATTTTACAAGTTCTCTGAAAAAGCTGTCGTCCTTATCCTGCAAAAGGTAATCGTATCTAATGCCCGAACGGATAAACACTTTTTTAATGCCCGGAAGTTGACGGACACTGCGAAGGATATCAAGATATTCCTCGTGATTTGCAACAAGGTTTTTACACGGCTTTGGAGCAAGACATTTTTTGCCTTTACACAGTCCGTGTTCCTCCTGAAGCATACAAGACGGCTGACGGAAATTAGCCGTAGGGCCGCCTATATCGTGAATATATCCTTTAAAATTAGGCATATGAGTGAGTTTTTCAGCCTCAACCATAATGCTTTTTTTACTTCTTGTTGTTATGTATCTGCCCTGATGAAAAGCGATTGAGCAAAAATTGCAAGCGCCGAAGCAGCCACGATTGTGAGTAATTGAAAACTCAACCTCTTGAATACCGGGAACACCGCCCTGTGCCTCATACATAGGGTGATATGCACGCATATAAGGCAGTGAGTATACCCAATCGAGTTCCTTGGTTGTAAGCGGCGGCATAGGCTGATTTTGAACAATCATTTTTTTGCCGTGCTTTTGCTTGATAATTTTTCCTCTGATATGGTCCTGCTCGTCCTGTTCGATACGAGCCGCCTTGGCATATTCTTTTTTTGACGAGCTGACATTTTCAAATGACGGGCACTCAACGCCGACATACGGAGTGTCCTTTGTGTCAACTGCATAAACCGTGCCGAGAATATCGTGCATTGTGTCAACACTTTCGCCGTTATTAAGTCGTTCGGCAATCTCGATTGTTTGATTTTCACCCATACCGAAAATGAGCAAATCGGCTTTGGAATCGAGAAGAATTGACGGACGAACGGCATCGTCCCAATAATCATAGTGTGCAAAACGGCGAAGCGATGCTTCAAGTCCGCCGATAATTACAGGCACATCGGGATAAAGTTTTTTTACAATATTTGAATAGACAATAACCGCTCTGTCAGGTCGCTTGCCCATTTGACCGCCTGCCGTATACGCATCTGTTGAACGAGGCTTTTTTGCAACGGTGTAATGAGCAACCATTGAATCGATATTACCGCTTGAAATAAAATAGCCCAAGCGAGGCTTACCGAACTGTTCAAAATCCTTTGTACTGTGCCAATCGGGTTGCGACAAAACAGCAACCTTATAGCCCTTTGCCTCGAGCACACGGGTAATTATTGACGCACCGAAAGAAGGATGGTCAACATAAGCATCACCGGAAATATACACAAAATCCGGCTGTTTCCATCCTCTTTCATACATATCCTTTTGATTTACGGGAAGAAAATTATTCATAACTGTCCTCGGATAAATCCTGATTATCTATTACTTCCTCGGAGTCAAACGCCATCTGCTCCGTATTCTCTGCAGTGAATTCAGGTGCCGGACCCTGTGCCTTGATCTGAATCCATTGCTGTTTATTGATTAATATTTTTCTCGGCTTTGCACCCTCGGCAGGACCGATAATGTGCTTGTCCTCCATTTGGTCCATAATCTTTGAACCTCTTGAATAACCTACGCCGAGCTTACGCTGTAAGAACGAAGTTGAAGCCTTGCCGTTTTCAAGCACAACATCAACAGCATCATCAAACAGCGGGTCAAGATTTTCGCCCGATTCGCCGCCATCTGTAAATTTGGTAGAAGTTTTGTCCTGTGCGGCTTTGCTTTCAATCTCTTTTTGTATTTTTTCGCTGTATTCGCTCTCGCCCTGATTCTTGATAAATTCGCAAAGTTCCTCTACTTCTTCATCGCTTATATAACAGCCCTGTACACGGAGAGGCTTGTTTGAACCGATAGGAGAATACAGCATATCACCCATACCTAAAAGTTTTTCGGCACCGCTTGAATCGAGAATAGTACGGGAGTCGATAGCCGATGAAACCGTAAGTGCGATACGAGATGAAATATTAGCCTTAATAAGACCGGTGATGACATCAACAGACGGTCTTTGGGTTGCAATAACAAGGTGCATACCTGCTGCACGAGCCATTTGAGCAAGACGGCAAATACTGTCTTCAACCTCTTTTGGTGCAGCCATCATAAGGTCGGCAAGCTCGTCAATGCAAATAACAATCTTCGGCATAGGTTTCATATCCTCATGCTTTTCAACATAACGATTATAGCCTTCGATATCACGCACGCCGGTTTCGCTGAACTTTTGATAACGCTCAAGCATTTCCGACACTGCCCAGCCGAGTGCACCCGAAGCCTTGCGAGGGTCGGTGACAACAGGAACGAGAAGGTGCGGAATATTTTCATACTTAGAAAACTCTACTTTTTTAGGGTCAATCATAAGGAATTTTACTTCTTCCGGATTTGCCCTGTAAAGAATAGATACGATAATAGAATTCATACAAACAGATTTACCTGAACCTGTTGTGCCTGCAATAAGGAGGTGCGGCATTTTTGCAATATCACAAAATACCGTTTTGCCTGCAATATCCTTGCCAAGACCTGCCGAAAGAAGCGACTTTTGAGCATTAAAATCGGCGGAATCGATTACTTCACGCATAGAAACACTGTTTTTAACGGTGTTTGGAATTTCTATTCCGACAGCGGCTTTGCCCGGAATAGGAGCTTCAATACGAACATTAACGGCTGCAAGGTTAAGTGCAATATCGTCTGAAAGATTTGTAATCTTGCTGATACGAACACCCGAAGCAGGCTTTAATTCGTATCTTGTAACAGTCGGGCCTCTTGAAATATCGGTGATTTCTGCCTGAACACCGAATGAAGCAAGCGTTTCAACCAAAAGTTCGGCATTGTTTTTAAGTTCGGCAGACACATCTTTTGCAGATTTATGCTTAACGGTTTTGAGAATATCAACGCTCGGAAGTTTATATTCCTTAACTTCCTTTTGCATATCTTCCTCTGTAACTACAAATTCGGGAACAGGCTCTGATTTTTCTTCAACAGGCTTTTCTGCATTTTCCTCGCTTGCGGTTTTAACAATATCATCAATAGATTTCTTTTTTGGTGTTTCCCTATTCTGTTTATTCTTGCTTGTTGTTTCATTAATCTCTGCAATAAGCTTTGAATAATCATCAACAGGTTCTTCTGTTTCCTCAACATCCTGTGCTTTTTGAACTTTTGTCTTTGCCTTTTTCTTTGGTTTTTCTTCTGTTTGCGGAGGTTCTTCGTCAAGAGGAATGTCAATATTATTCATTCTGCGTTTTTCACGGCGTTCCTCAATATAAGGAGTTGCCTTTTCAACAACGGCACGAACAGGCTTTGTTGTGTTTTTGAAAAACTGGTTAACCGTTACCTTTGAAAGAAGCATAATAACAACAATTATAAGAAGCAAATCAACAACAACAGCCGGAGCCTTGCCCAAGGTCATAAAGAGCCAGCCGAGAAGTGCACCGAAAAATCCGCCGTTAAATACATACGGAGCATCTGCAAATTCGCTCTTGCAGGTATCGAGAAACGGCACGCCGCTCTTTGCTCTTACGATATAAATAAATGCGGAAATAAAAAGCACTATCAAAACAATGCAAATAGGTTCTGCAATCATCTTTTTGCTTGACTTTGTTTTTTGCACCAAAAACGAATAAACAAGGCTCAAAAGCGGAAAAACAATTGACGCCATCCAGCCAAAAAGACCTATGTAAACATTGTGAACATCATTCCAAAAGTTTTCCCCGGGAATAACGGCAACAAAGAAAAACAAAACCGAAAATGCAAAAATGACAATGCTGATAATTCTGTTTTTATTTGCCTGTGCTTCAAGATCCATAAGTCTTTGCTGCTCTTCAAACTCGGCAAGAGCTTTTTTTGAATGAGTAACAGGTTTTTTCTTTGCAGGCTTTTTATTCTGTTTTTGTTTTGTATTTTTACTGTTTGCCATAATTTACCTACTTTATTTTCTAAAAATCAATTCAAAAATTCCAACAATAAATATAATTGCACCAACCGAAACATCATAAATCCCGAAATATTTGAGATAACCTTTATTAACAAAAAATTTAAGAAATACTACGCTGAAAAATGCCGACACAATCGAAATAACAAGACCGATGATAACAGAAGCAACACCGACATGCGTAACGCTTATGCAAATTTCAACGATACCGCTGACAACAAGCACCGGCACACTCATAACAAGTCCGTAATTGAGTGCAAGCTTTTTATTTACTCCGAAAAGAACAAGAACGGCAAATACCACGCCGACAAATGAAAAGCCTGATACAGGGATTAAAAACACGCTCAAAGCACCTATTACAACAGCGGCAACAATGCTCACCTGTTTTGATATGCGTGACTTGGTGATTTCAAATGCCGCAACAATAAGCATCGCACCCGTAATCGCAAGGAACAAACCGTCATCAAGGAGCGTCATATTAAACTGTGTCATACGAAGTACATTATACAAAAATCCGTATTTACCGCACGGAATAAGCCACAAAAGCATCGGGCAGAAACTGATAAGCGTCATATACATATAATGCCTTGAACCGCTTGGCTTGTTACCTTTTAATCTTTTTTTGAACATATCGCCGAAGGTTGAGAAAAACTCATACGACATTTTGAAAAAAAACTTGTACATTGCGGCAACAATACCAACCGCAATGCCTATATGTACAATACCGGTGAGGGACGAACACTCGCCCGAAAATCTACCGGCAAAATCGTGAAAAATTGAAGAATGGGCAGTTTCACTTATCGGAAAAATGCGGCACACCGCTTGGAAAAGTGCCTGGAATATTGCAGTTAAAATTGACATTGTTTTGTCCTCCGAAATACTGAGCGTTATCAAGATAATAGCCTGTCCTGATGTAATCATAAGGATTTGTGGAACGAGGCTTTGAAATAATCATTTCATTTTTGTAAAAAACATCGTTAACATCAACAACAGTATAAAGCATTAATTTTCCCTCTCAATGACATTTTGAAGATAATCAAGAGCGTCAGACAGACCGCCGAGTTCATCGATAAGCCCGCATTTGACGGCTTCTTCACCGTCAAGTACAGTGCCCACATCCATAATCAGCTCACCTGTTTTCATCATAAGTGCCCTGAATTCTTCGGCAGTAATCTGCGAATTATTCTCAACAAACCTTGCAATCCTATCCTGCATTTTTTCAAAATACGAAAGGGTTTGCGGAACGCCGAGAACCGTTCCGTTCATACGAACAGGGTGCACGGTCATCGTTGCAGTAGGCACAATAAAGCTACGCTCACAGCTGACAGCAAGCGGAACACCGATGCTGTGACCTCCGCCAAGGACAAGCGAAGCGGTGGGAGTTTTCATAGTTGAAAGAAGCTCCGCAATGGCAAGCCCCGCTTCAACATCGCCGCCGACGGTGTTGAGTATAATCAACAATCCGTCAATTTCCTTGCTTTCTTCTATAGCGACAAGCTGTGGAATAACATGCTCATATTTTGTTGTTTTATTTTGGCTAGGTAAAATATAATGCCCTTCAATCTGCCCGATAATAGTAAGACAATGAATAAAATGACCGTCTTTTTTAACTGTTATCGACCCTGTTTCAAATGAAGAGTTATCCTCGCCGTTGTTATTATTTTCGTTAACTTCTTCGTTTTTATTTTCATTTTCCTTGCACATAACAGCACCTCAAGTCTATTATGCCCAAAGCATTACATTATATTTTAACATTTTACAATACTTTTTTCAACATATATTATTAATTTATATATTAAGAAAAGCTCCCACGCATAAAGCGTGAGAGCCGGTGGGTGCATTCTGCAAATGCAAAATGCGGTTAAAATATTAATCAAACGGATTGTCCCAATCGGATTTTTTCGGCTCTGCCGTAGCGGAGC
>OJAW01000953.1_pt1 | contig 18082 bp, 20 predicted proteins | sample 1589151 | NCBI WGS metagenome assembly OJAW01 (sample SAMN03283290) | human gut metagenome | biome: human-associated habitat; material: feces | host: Homo sapiens | place: Peru | collected 2012
CCACTTTTTAGGTTCCCTTCTTCTTATCGTGTCCACTTTATAGGGTACATTTTATCTGTAGCACTTATTATGTTCTTCCTTCAACCATTTATTTCATCTTTGTTATGGAAAATGGTTCTGTAGATAGCTGTTGCCATTATGCAATGAACTACTATCTGGTGAAAGAGTATCAGAAGAAGATTATCTAAAGAAAGGAATAGTATGGCTATTTTTTATTGTGAAGCAACTAAAGCTGATATTAATGAACTGGTTCGTCTTAGAATTGCGTATATGGTTGATGATTTCGGCAATGTTAGTGATTATGAAAAAGAATGTATGGAGAGGCAATTGCCGGATTATTTTGCTAGAAAACTGGGTGATGAGTTAATCGCATTTATTGCAAAGGATGGAGATATGATTGTATCAGTTGCATATCTTCATATAATTGAAATGCCAGCTAACTCTGTTCTGCTTAATGGTATTTATGGGAAGGTTCTTAGCGTTTATACAGAACCGGAATACAGAGGTAAAGGATTATGTACACAGCTTATAAAAAAACTACTGGAGTATGGAAAGAATAGAGGTTTAGGTAGAATAGATTTAAGTGCAACAAAAGAAGGGTATCCAATATATAAAAAAGCCGGATTTGAAGATAAGGAAAATCATTATACAGAAATGCGATATAAGTATTAAAATGCCAGTTTCTGAAATTGAAAGCTATTTTTAAAAATTATGTTTTTTGAATCTCTAATTTAAATATAGGAGAATAAGTTATGAATATACGATATATTTCTGGCTGATGTTTGACGAGGAGAAATTAGTTGCCCTTGTAGATGGTTTTCGTTGTCAATATATTTATTCGCAGGAAAAGGTAAGGAAGCTAGCCGTTTCGTAGATTATCCCAGGTTTAATCCATAAAACAAAAGACATAAAAGTGAAGGAATTTCATATGAATATTACCGTTTATCTTGGTGCAAGCGAAGGAAATGATCCGGGCCTGCGACAGGCCGTTGAGGAATTGGGTACATGGATTGGATGCAGTGGAAATGCACTTGTTTATGGTGGTTCGAAAGCCGGTCTGATGGGGGCAATCGCTGACAGTGTTCTGGCTGCCGGAGGCGAAGTGACAGGTGTTGAGCCACAGTTTTTTATTCTGAATGAAATCCAGCACGACGGGTTGACGAAATTGATCGTGACAAAAGACATGTCAGAGCGCAAAAATAAAATGATCGAACTGGGAGATGCCTTTATTGCTTTTCCGGGTGGAACAGGAACGTTGGAAGAGATCGCTGAGGTCATGTCAAAGGTATCCTTAAAGCATTTAAATGCTCCGTGTATTCTCTATAATCTGGACGGTTATTATAATGATCTGAAATCTTTGATGAATCTTATGATCGAAAAAGGATTATCTACCAGAGAACGGCAGGAGGGAGTTTATTTTGCAGATGACCTTGATACTATAAAACGGATTTTAATGGAATATTTAGATTGAAAAATCTGACGGAAAATTTGACAGAATATATGTTTGACATAAAGGTTACTGGATGTTAGTATAATATTAAAGAGATGCTACCGATAGACGGTTAGCCTGATAAATGTTTTTGATCAAAAAGACCGCCGCGTTTGCCAGACTGGGCGGTCTTTTTGTACTTATTTATTGCTCTTAGAACCAACGGTATAACCAAGAGCAAAGCATGTTATACACAAGCTGAAACTCTCTGATGGAGGCTAACCGCCTACCGCGTATGGTAGCATCTATTTATATTATAACAAACATATGTTCGAAAAACAATATAAAATTAAACCAATTCTACTTCCAAGGGGTGTACATTTCTTCCCGGATCAAATACGATTACCTCAAAAGAAGGGGGTAGACACATGGATCTTGCTAAAATCGGAAAATACATTGCAGAAAAGAGAAAGGCACTCGGTCTGACTCAGAAACAGCTTGCCGAAAAGCTTGGCATGAGTGATAAGTCAGTTTCTAAATGGGAGCGGGGAATATGTCTTCCTGATGTGTCCATATATCATGATCTGTGTCAAATTCTTGGTATCAGCATTAATGAATTTCTGGCCGGCGAAGATATCTCTGAGGAAAGAATCATTGAAAAATCAGAGGAAAATATCATCGGCGTTACAACGGATAGCAGGAATAAACAGAAACGGTTAAAGACAATGATTGTTATTCTGCTTGTTATTTCCCTGGCTATCGTATTGGTTATCACAGGAATATTATTGAGCAACAATCGTCCTAAAAATTATATAGTTCCGCTGGATAGTGAAAGCATTGAAATGAAAACGGCGCAGATGCTTTCCGGTTCGGATACTGCATATATCTATAAGTATTCGGCCACAGATCAGTATGATTTTTTGAAGATTTATGTGATGGAGTATCACTGTGGAGAGCTTGTAAATAAAGATGTTGTCAATCTGGGATATCAGGACATTGCATCACCTCAGAATGGGATGCTGTTTATTGTTCCGGATTTTGATAATTTTTTGATCAAACTGATTATCGCAGACGATAATTCAAAGCTGTCTACGGAAATTCCAATTCTGGAAGGAGTTACTGATCGGGAATATTATGGAAGATCGGCGACGCAGATCAAGGACAGTACGTCCATTAAATATGATGAAGAGCAGGCATTAGTGGCTCTGATCTATGACCATGATCAGTTGAGGGTTGGCAGCATTCAGGATTATGAGCAGGGAAATGCGCCGGAAATGAATGACTATGTATATTATTTTTCATTTGAATTTTGTAATGAATAACAGATAATAGGAAAAAGAAATGAAACTTTGTATTGTAACAGCTCCATGCAGAGTCTGAGGATACTGCATGGAGGAACAGCTTTCGGCTGATATCCTCAGGCTTTGCTTCTGTTTTGAAATTAGTTAAGACAAAAAGGAGCAAAGAAATGAATAAAAAGCATAAATTAAATCCATTAAGAAATTTTCTGATTCTATGGAGTACGCAGAGTGTATCCCAGCTTGGCAGCAGTATTACGGCGTTTGCGCTTACATTATGGCTGTATGAAAAGACAGGCTCTTCCTTAAGCACGGCAGCACTTACCATATGCTCATATGCACCGTATGTATTGATGAGTATATTTGCCGGAGCGTTGACAGACAGATTTGACAAAAAGAAGACGATGATTATCTGTGATATGCTGGCTGTACTTTGCACGATCATAATATTTGGTCTGTATAATACGGATCAGCTGATGGTATGGCATCTGTATGCGTTAAACGCTGTTTCCGGATTGATGAATACCGTACAGCAGCCGGCATCAGAGGTTGCCATGTCGCTTATCATACCGGAAGAATACTATCAAAAGGCAAGCGGTCTTCGGTCATTATCAAGATCCTTGATATCCATATTAAATCCGCTGATTGCGACGGCACTATATGCTTTTATAGGTCTGAATGGAGTCATTGCAGTAGATGTGGGAAGCTTTTTGATCGCATTTACGGTATTACAGTTTTTTATTAAAATTCCGGAAAGCCATAGTGAAAGAAGGGAAAGTGTTCTCATTCTTGCAAAAGAAGGAATCGGATTTTTAAAAGACAATCCGATGATCATGACATTACTGTTATTTATGTCCGGAATTAACCTTGTTGCATCTGCTTTTGATGCAACATTACCCGGATACGTGCTTCCCAATCCTAAAGGCGGTCAGGCAATCCTTGGAATTGTCACATCCTGTTCCGGTATAGCTATGGTTATAGGAAGTCTTGCTGCCTCTGTTTTGCCAAAGCCAAAGGACAGGGTAAAGATTGTGTATCTGACAATGTTATTTTCGATGGGGACCGAAAACTTTATTATGGCTTTTTCCAGAGAGCCTTTCTTATGGTGTATAGGACAGGTGATCGGATGGCTGTTAGTACCTGTTATGAGCACCAATCTGGAAGTAATCCTCAGAGGCTCTATTCCCATTGAGCTGCAGGGACGTGTTTATGCCTGCCGTAATACATTGCAGTTTTTTACAATCCCGATCGGACTGTTTTTGGGAGGCTTTATGGTAGATAACGTATGTGAACCAATTATGGCTTCATATGGTAATCTATCAGTTCTGAGCACACTTTTTGGCACAGGAAAGGGCTCCGGAGCTGCGCTTATGATGTTTATACTTGGCATAAGTGGAAGTCTGATCTGTATCGTGAATGGCAGAAAACTGAAAAAATATCAATATCGTGAAATGTAGTAGATATTTTATTTACTAGAGAAAAGCAGGATGACTCATTGTGCAGGAATCCTGCTTTTTTAATAGTTAGACATAGTTTACCACGATGTGGGAAATTTATGATACAATGAGCGCAAGAGAGCCAACGTGCTTGCACGATTGGCGAACGGCGAATGCTTGATCATGATAGTTGCGAAGCAACGAAGAGCACGAGAGTGCGGATCATGATACAATGAGCGCAAGAGAGCCAACGTGCTTGCACGATTGACGAACGGCGCTGATTGCCGTGATTTTCATTTTGTGAGAAAGGGTAGGCATTGATGAACGATCAATTCATACAGTCTGTACAGTTTGACTGGAATAAAATAGATGATAACAGTTATCTGAAAGAAATAGATGCATTCCGGGGTGTCGAAAGGATTGATTTTTACAATCCGATTACCTTTTTTGTGGGAGAAAATGGAAGCGGGAAATCGACATTGCTGGAAGCGCTTGCAATAGCACATGGATTTAATCCGGAGGGTGGAACCAAAAATTACGTTTTTTCCACGCATGATACACATTCTGAATTGTGTGACGCGATCCGGATCTCAAGAGGATACCGAAAAGAAAGGTGGGGCTATTTTCTAAGGGCAGAGAGCTTTTATAATGTAGCAACCCAGGAAGAGGAATATGCGGATATCACACATCCCTCTGCCGGATATCATGAAAAATCACATGGAGAAAGCTTTTTAACATTGCTGCAGAATAATCTGCGCGGTAATGGCTTATATCTTTTGGATGAGCCGGAGGCCGCATTGTCTCCGCAGCGGCAGCTTACCTTGTTGATAGAGATATATAAATGTGCGAAAGCGGGAGCGCAGTTTTTTATTGTTACACATTCGCCTATTTTATTGGGCATTCCGGGAGCGGATATCTACTGCTTTGATGATGGCAGGATACATCTTTGTGAATATGAGGAAACAGAGAGTTATCAGGTTATGGAAATGTTTATCAATAACAGGAGAGCATTGTTGGATCGACTCTTGGAAGAGTGATTTGCGAAAGATAACTGGGATAGAGTGATATTTTCACAGAGGGGATGACCGCATATATGACAAAACATAAAAAATATCCGGATAAAAAGTACAAATATCAAGAGACAGTCTGCCGTAGACAAATGAAAGCGGGCAGATTGTTTTGTGCATATATGTTGCTTATCATTATGATTTTCGGCTGTGCTAAAACTGATGGAGAATTGTCAGAAAATGGACAAACAGACAATTCGTCAAAGAACAGTGTATCTATAGAGAACCAGGTATCGGAAATAGAAGATGATTCATCAATAATAACGGCAACGACAGGAGAAACAGTACAAGAAAACGCAAAAGAATCAGAAAAGGAATCTGCGCTTTCAGATGAGTACAAGATTGTCATGGTAGGAGATGTACTTTTGCATACACCGGTGGAGGAAAGCTGCAGACAGGCGGATGGAGGCTATGATTACGACTGCCTGTTTGCCAATACAAGTGATGAGATTTCATCGGCTGATCTGGCGCTTGTCAATCAGGAGGTCATCATAGGAGGTTCAGAGCTTGGGATTTCCGGATATCCGTGCTTTAATGCAGATTTTAGTCTCTGTGATTCACTGGTGGATGCTGGTTTTGATGTAATCTGTCATGCTACCAACCATGCTCTGGATAAGGGATCGGCAGGATTGCTAAATTGTGCAAAGCATTGGAAAGAACAATATCCGCAGATCACGGTTTTGGGGATACATGATAGTGCTGATACATCCACAGCCTGTGGCGCTGATCCGGAAATTTTAGAGCTTGGAGATTTCAAGGTTGCTGTTTTGAATTATACATATGGAACCAATGGCATTTCGATTCCGGAGGATATGCCGTATGCGGTAGATCTGTTGGATGAGGAGCAGGTGGCTGCGGATATTTGCAAGGCAGAGGAACTGGCTGATTTTACGATTGTCTGTCCGCACTGGGGAACAGAATACCGGCTTACACCGGATGCTTCACAGGAAAAGTGGGTCCGGATATTCTTAGAAAATGGTGCGGATCTGGTTCTTGGTACGCATCCACATGTTATTGAGCCAATAGAGTGGGTGACGAATCCGGAGAATGGCCATGAAATGTTGGTTTATTATTCGCTCGGCAATTTTGTGAACTGGACATCAGGCACAGGAGAAGGTGTCGCAAACCGCATGGTGGGCGGTATGGCAGAGGTGACAGTTGGAAGAGACAGTTCCGGTGAAGTGAAGATCAAGGATTATGACGTACAACCATTGATAAGTCATGTGACATCCGGTCAGGCAGGCGTGACAACCTATTTTCTGGAGGATTATTCAGAAAAGCTGGGAAAAGAAAATGAGATTGTTTCCCAGGATGCGGATTTTTCTCTGCAGTATTGTATTGATTTGTGTGCTTCGGTGTGGGGAGAGGTTTGGAAGGTAGATTAAAAGAAAAACTGAAAATGTAAATGTGATATGAAGGTAGGGGAGAAAATATGAAAAACGAAATAGTTTTATTTACAGATGGAGATATTAATATAGAGGTTCAGATTAATCCAGAACAGGAAACAGTTTGGTTAACACAAAAGCAAATGGAAGTACTGTTTGATGTCAAGCATGCCACGGTGAGCGAACATATTACAAATATACTTGCTTCTGGAGAATTAGATGAAAGTTCTGTCGGTTTTTCCGACAAAAGTACAGGTGGAAGAAAGCCCAAAATTTATAATTTAGATATGATTTTGTCAGTAGGGTATCGTGTTAATTCAAGAAGAGGTATAGCGTTTAGAAAATGGGCAAATAATGTTCTTAAACAATTTATTTTGAAAGGCTATGCTATCAATGAAAAACGTTTGCAGGCGCTTGAAAAAACTGTTGACATTCAGACCAGAATGCTTGCAGATGCTCTTGATATCGAGGAATCGGATGTGCTTAGAGCTGTAAATGAATATACAGATGCTTTATTGTTACTTGATCAATATGACCATCAAACGTTATGTAAACCAAATGGAAATGAGCCGATATATCGGATTACTTATGAAGAATGTGCTAAAATGGTTGGTAAAATGCGGGATTCTTTTAATACCGATGTATTTGGAGTAGAAAAAGAAGCTGGAAAAGTGGCTGGAATAATAGCTGCATCACTTTTTCTTGAATTTTTGGATAAGAATAATGCTTTATTTCAAGAAGGAAGAAAACGTCTTAGCAACGGAACTTTAGTGGCTATTACGTTAATGATTGCTGAATCAAAGCCAGAGGAAAAAGACGTGATGGTAAAACTAGTTATGAATTTATTGAATTTGTAGATGAAATTTACCAGGAATATATACTATTAAAATTAATCGTAACTTTAAAAATAATCACCTTCAAGCTATAATGAAACAAAATTATAGTTTGAAGGTGATTTCATATGGCGAGATACAAGAAAAAATTAGATGATGATATACGATGTCCTCTCGAATATGGACTGACAGTATTTGGGGGCAAATGGAAGTCACGCATTATATGTGTGTTATCCGCTGCCGAAAAGCTTCGATACAGCGAACTCCGTAGAGAAATGTGCAATATTACGGATGCTGTACTGGCGGCAACGCTGAAGGACCTGATAGAAGACGGAATAATCGAAAGAAAATCTTATGATGAAATTCCACCAAGGGTAGAGTATATGCTGACACAGAAAGGAAAATCCGTTGTGCCTATTTTGCAGAATATTTGCCAATGGTCAGGTATTTTCTATAAAGAGGATGTTGAAAGTGAAATGTTGCAATGCCAAAAATGTGATTATCATAGATAGGGAGAATAATTATGTTTGTATATACAGAAGAAAAAAAGTTTACAAAAGAACAGGTACAACAGTTATTTTTATCAGTTAATTGGATTTCCGGAAAGTATCCGGAGCGTTTATATAAGGCTCTTATGAACTCATCAACGGTACTTACTGTCTGGGATGATGAAAGACTTGTTGGTCTGACAAGAGTGCTGGATGATACGGAAATGTTAGCACAGGTACATTATGTGCTCGTTCATCCTGATTATCAGGGAAAGGGCATTGCCGGGAAAATGATTGAACACATAAAGGAAAAATATAAAAAATTTATGTATATTGAGGGAATGCCGGAGAATAAAAATAATGTGCCATTTTATACAAAACATGGTTTTTCGGTCATGGAGAACGGGGCAGCAATCCAGATTTGTAATTATAGCAATATACATGAATGAGGTCAGAATGTGAAAAATGATGATAATCTGTTGACTGATATGCCTGTACCAAGTGCTTTTTTCAAACTTGCAATTCCGGCGATAGCAGCGCAGCTAATTAATATATTATACAATTTAGTGGATAAGATGTTTATCGGACGTATTCCTTGTGTCGGGAAACAGGCACTAGCCGGAGTTGGTGTAACAGCTCCTGTCATTTTAGCAATTTCGGCTTTTGCGGCTCTTGTGAGTATGGGTGGTGCACCGAAAGCATCTATTTTTATGGGGAAAGGCGATGACGAGTGTGCAGAAAAGGTTATGGGAAGCTGTACATGGCTGTTGATTATATTATCTGTGATATTGACAGGAATTATGCTTATTGGGGGTAAGCACATTTTGCTATTATTCGGTGCGAGCAGTGATACTATTACTTACGCCGTTGATTATATGAAGATTTATTGTCTTGGCACTTTATTTACACAATTGACGCTGGGGTTAAATGCTTTTATAACTGCACAGGGAAAAACTATGATCAGCATGTGTAATGTTGCTGTTGGAGCAGTAACTAATATTATTCTTGATATGGTATTTATTAATGGTATCGGCATGGGAGTAAAAGGTGCTGCACTGGCAACCGTTATTTCACAAGGAGTATCTGCATGTTTTGTTATCCATTATCTCACAACGAATCAAAGCAAATTACATTTACGTTTCAGAAATATTCGTTTTGACGGACCTGTTCTTTGGTCTTGTATTTTGCTTGGTACTTCACCGGCCTTGATGCAATTGACAGAAAATATGGTGGCGATCAGTTTTAATACGTCTTTGCAAAAGTATGGAGGTGATATGGCGGTAGCATCTATGAGTATTCTTAGTAGCGTTATGCAATTTGTTATGCTGCTCTTGCCGGGACTGGTGCAAGGGGCACAACCATTGTTAAGTTATAATTTTGGAGCAAAAAACATACCCAGAGTAAAGAGAACATTTCGATTATTGCTTATATGCTGTGTCAGCGGTTCATTTTTTATTTGGCTTATGTGCATGACAATGCCAGCCACAGTTGCTTCTGTTTTTACCAGCGATGTGGACTTAATCGCCTACACGATAAAAAGTATGAGGGTATACCTTGCAATGCTTTTCATATATGGAATACAGGTCGCATGTCAGTATAGTTTTGTAGCATTAGATCAGGCACCTAAGGCAATCTTTCTTACTATCTGGCGTAAAATTATTATACTTATACCGTTGATTTTTATTTTACCGCATTTTGTGTCTGATGCAGTAATGGGTGTATATTTGGCTGAACCGGTTGCCGATACCATTGCAGTGTGTACTACGGCACCTATGTTTTATTCTTATTATCGGAAATTGAAATGATAAAATAATCAGACGTATGCAACTTATAAAATAGCATTAGAGCATTATCCGGCGTATAAGATTGTATTTTTAGGAGAGTCATCCGGAGCGGTCATGGTCCTTTGCTGTGATACCGTTGGTAAAGGAGGATTTACCGAGGTATCGGGGACTGGTTACGTATCTGACTATAAAAGTATGAAGATGATAAATTAATAAGTTGCATATTATATGTGCACACGATAAAATGACCGGTGGCACTATTTTATGCATAAGAGAAAGAGAGGCAATCATCAAATGAATTTTATAAAGAAAAACTGGAGAGGAATCCTGATTTGTCTTGCAATCGCAATTCCATCATGGATTCTTGGAAAAATATTTCCGGTAGTAGGAGGAGCGGTAATCGCAATTTTAGCGGGCATGATTATCGCCATGTTTTGGAATGATAAGGGAAAAGCAGAAGCGGGAATTAAGTGGACATCCAAGGTAGTTCTCCAGACGGCAGTGGTTTTGCTTGGATTTGGCATGAATCTGGGAGTGATTTTTCAGACAGGGAAGCAGTCTTTGCCGATTATAATTTGTACAATCACAACATCTCTTGTGATTGCATGGATAATGCGTAAAGTACTCAAAGTACCTGCAAATACATCAATACTTGTAGGTGTTGGTTCATCAATCTGCGGTGGGTCTGCGATTGCGGCAACGGCGCCTGTTATTGATGCAGATGATGATGAGATAGCACAGTCGATAGCGGTAATTTTCTTTTTCAATGTTCTTGCAGCTATTTTCTTTCCGATATTAGGAAAAGCAATCGGATTTGATACGATACATGGTGATGCGTTTGGTATTTTTGCGGGAACGGCGATCAATGATACATCATCGGTAACGGCTGCTGCATCAACATGGGACAGTATGTGGAATTTGGGAAGCGAGACCTTAAATAAGGCTGTGACGGTAAAGCTTACAAGAACGCTTGCAATCATACCGATTACACTGGGATTATCCCTGATAAGAGCTAAACAGAGTGCAAAAGAGGGAAAACAGGGAGAAGGCTTTAGCCTAAAGAGAGCATTTCCGATGTTTATACTGTACTTTGTGATCGCGGCAATCATTACTACTATCTGTGTACATATGGGAATTAATGCAGAAGTATTCCAGCCACTCAAGGAATTGTCAAAATTTCTGATTATTATGGCAATGGCGGCAATCGGGTTGAACAGCAATATGATACAGCTTATCAAAACAGGAGGAAAGCCCATTGCTGTTGGTGCATCATGCTGGTGTGGAATTACGATTGTAAGTCTGATTATGCAGCATATAATGAGAATCTGGTAAAATTTAAAAATGACATGTAAATCAAGAAGCCTGGCAGAGTTCCGCTTTGCCTTTTGGTGTGAGCATAATCAGTTTATTGCGTTTGTCATCTTTATCCGTTGATAATTCGATATAGTCATTTGCAGAAAATTCCTTCAGAACTGTATTGACAGCAAAACAATAGCGTGCTATTGTTTTGAATAGGACGGTGAAATAAACTGCAGAGTAAGAATAGTGAATTTGTAAAGGAGACTCTATATGTCAAAGAATTATTCATGTGGCACATTATTAAAACAGATTCATGATATCATGGAAAAGAATGCGAATAATGTTCTCAGAGAACAGGATCTCACAATTTCCCAGTCCGGAGTTCTTGTGCTGCTGGATGAAAAAGAAGGAAAAACAGCATCATTTAAAGAACTTGAGAAAGAATATGGGGTATCACAACCTACCATGGTTGGAATTCTTAATCGCCTGGTGCAAAAGGATTTAGTAGAAGTTCTGACCGATCCCGAAGATAAACGGATAAGGAAGGCCCATCTTACACAAAAAGGAGCAGATAAATGTGAAGAAGGATATAAACATATGAACTCAGCTGAGGAGCAGCTTCTTAAAAGCCTGACCGATGATGAAAAAAAGGAGTTTAACAGATTGCTTTTGAAGGTAAGAAAATCTTTTGATTAGAATTAAGCGCGCAGAAGCGTGCTTAGTTTTTAAATATATCAATAGCATGCTATCAAACTGCAAGCGCAAAATATGGAGGAAATTGACATGAAAGAAAAACAAACAGATTCTTTGGAAATTTTTAAGAGTGCACCAATCGGTCAGGCTGTATTGAAAAATACAATTCCTGCCATGGTAGCGATGATGATGGTATTAATCTATAATCTGGCAGATACATTTTTTATTGGGCAGACGAAAGATGCTTTCATGATTGCGGCGGTTTCTCTTGTTACCCCGGTATTTCTGCTTTTCATGGCTGTGGGAACTGTATTTGGAATCGGTGGAACCAGTGTGATTTCACGTGCAATGGGAGAAGGGCGAAAGGAATACGCAAAAAAGGTATGTTCTTTTTGTATGTGGAGCTGTGTGACTGCGGGCATTGTCATGGTTATTGTGATCTTTGCTTTCATGGATTCAATTTTAAAAATGCTGGGAGCTAGTGCTGATACCATGGAGTATGCCAGACAGTATTTATCTATTGTTACGGTTGCAGGACCCTTTGTACTGATATCGAATTGTTATGCAAATATTATCCGCACAGAGGGAAAAGCAGGCATGGCAATGATTGGACAGCTTGGCGGAAACCTGCTGAATGTTGTTCTTGATCCGATTCTGATATTAGGTTTTGGCTGGAATGTAGCCGGTGCTGCGATTGCTACAGCTGTAAGTAACCTTGTAAGTGCGGCTTATTATATTGGATATTTCAAATTCGGAAAATCAATGCTCAGCATCAGTCCGAAGGATTTTTCTGTGAAAGATCATATTTTAAAAGGTGTTCTTTCTATCGGAATTCCGGCTGCTTTAGGAGATGTTTTGATGAGTGTATCGAGTATTGTGCTTAACAGCCAGATGGCAAAATACGGTGATATGGCAGTTGCCGGAGTTGGTGTTGCCATGAAGATTACAATGATCACCGGAATGATCTGTATTGGTTTTGGACAGGGAATACAGCCTTTGCTTGGATATTGTGTAGGAGCCAAAAACTGGAAAAGATACAAGGAATCGCTGCGTTTTTCAGTGATTTTCGGATTTGGTCTCAGTACATTTATGACGATTATCTGTTATGTATTTGATCGTCAGATCGTTGGTGTGTTTCTGTCAGATCCGGAAGCATTTCAGTACGGCGTGGAATTTTCCCGGATTCTGCTTACTACCAGCTTTCTGTTTGGTGTGTTTTATGTCTTATCAAACGCTTTGCAGGCTATGGGAGCAGCGACTTCTGCACTTATCATCAATATGAGCAGACAGGGACTGATCTATATTCCGGTAATCTTTATTTTGCAGTCAATAATTGGAATGGATGGACTTCTCTGGGCACAACCGGTTGCAGATATTTTATCCGTAGTATTGGTTATTATCCTATACCGGGTCACATTAAAGAATAAAATTCATACACAAGAACCGAAAATGGTTTGATGCTTTGCATTTCAATCCGTTCACCATGTCACTTTTATTTTGTGTTATACTGTTTTATAGATTTTGTTTGCCCTTGTCAGAGTTTGTAAACACTGGTGTGACGATATGACACAAGGGAAACAATAAGGGACAACTCACCTGTGATAAATCCAGTGCTTTCATGTACTTGCGGAGGATTTAATAACAAAATATAACAGTTTTTAAATCTCTTGAAACAGCTGAAATCTCAATCGGAAGTTGCAGAGGTGAAGAAAATGAAACAAACAAAGAATATTTTATCATGGTTAATAATTGCATTAAATATTGTTGGAGTTGTATGCTTGATTTATTTTGCTATTCCATATTTTACTCATAATGTTACAATAACAAATCCTGATGCAATGTTGCCAGCGGAAGCATGGGATAGGGCTGGAATGGTATTGACATTTGGGTTTATTCCACTTTTGGTAGCCGATATATTCTGCTCTGTAGTTGTAAAAACAAAGCAGAAGTTTGTGTCTTTTTTGTATTTTATTCCTAGCGTAGTATGCTTAATTATCGTGTTGAGTTATTTGATATTGGGGCATTTTTGCAATATGCCACATATACTGTTGTTTTGCATTTTGGGAACGATTATTTTAGTACCCATGGAATTAGGAATGATTATATCGGCAAGCAAAAAAGAATATGGTACATGTTCTTTAAAAAGTGCTTTAGAGGGACAGGAGTATTGCATGGTCTGAGTATGAACGTAAAATATGTTTTACACTGAAGGGGCATTACAATGGATATTTTTAAGGAATTTGTTTTTAAAGGAACGTTTAATACTGCAATTCGCTCAGATGAAAAAATGGAAAACATAGATAAAACCATAGCAGATAGAGCATTTAAAATTCAGAAAAAGCGGTTGGATGCGTTTATGCTGGCAAACGGATTTGTGAAATACAAGGCCAATAGTTATATAAGAAGAAACGATATTGATGTGCTGGAATACGTGAATTTACAAAAAGAAGCATACGGTTCCAAAACGTTTACAGTTAATTACGCTTTGATACCACTATATGTTCCACATGATTTTTTGTCTTATGATTTAGGTGGTAGATTAGCAGTAATGATAACCGGAAGAAATGACGTATGGTGGAATTTTGCTGATGAAAAGGTTGCAGAAATGAGCTTTTCAAATGTTATGGATGCAATTTCTCAATATCTTCTTCCGTGGTTTCAAAAGAATTCCGATAAAGATATTTTAAGTATAACCTTATTGGAAGAAAAGAAAAAGAGAGAACTGTACGGAGGGCGATTAACGGATATTCAACAGAAGTGGCTGAATATATTGATGGAGCCGGTGTATGATGCCGGGGTGATAGAAGACAATATACGTGTCTTTAAATTGCCGGCATTGAAATAGTGAAATTCTTATTTTCCATGTGAAGGAGAATATATATTGAGAGTTATATCTAAAGATGAAGAAATCATCTTATGGGATAAATTAAATAATGAATTTAAGTTTAAGCCAGGAACAGATATCACTGGTGAATGGATTATAATACCAGGCGATACAAAAAAGTATCATAAAGAAATTCCTTGGAATGAAGAACAAGAGAAAATAATCAGTTCTATTTTAAGGGAACTAGGACTGGAAAAAATGTATGCCTTGGATTGGCAGCATGATTGTTTTGAATTCTCACCAATGGAAGATATTTCAATGAATTATAACTATTATGATTCTGATAGACAATGTCAAGTGTATTTTCCAACATATTATCCAGATGGAGATTATTATTTTTTCTTTGATAGCACATGGAATTGTGGAATCTTTGGTCATCCCTGGCGAAACGAAATTATAGTAATGGGAAAAGAACTGATTAAAAGGTTTGAAAAAAACAAGGAAAAACTAGGCTTTGAATTATATTAAGTGTATGTTCAAATTCGGAGTTACTGTTCAAGGGTTTTCTTTATCCAAATATTCTGGACACTCTGTCATATATATTTGCCGGATCCTCAAGGCGCATCAAAATAAGCATGCTCATGCATTGGCAGAGATAATCGATGCTTTCGAAACTTCTGAATGTCACGGCCTGCGCCTGTTTCCGCTTATAATTCCTTAGAAGCCTTTCGGCTTCATTATTCGTGGCAGGTACCCGGATATCATGCAGGAACAACAGATGGTTGTGCATGTATTTCTCCATTCTCAGGAATAAATTGTACCCGTCTTTATAATAATCATTTGCCGGAATGTCTTCATATTCTTTCCGGGCAGTTTCCAGTATCTCACGGTATCGTTTTTCGAATCCGGAGACTATTTCCGGATCTGGTCCGTGTGGCTGCCGGCATCCATTTCGGAAGTGGACCATTTCCTGCACCAGTGCATGCATTTTTTTATTCCAGGTACGGTCTGGTTCATTCTCCATGCTGGCTTTCAGATATGATCCTCGAGATATTCGATCAGCTCTTTCTGTTTCTGGATGAATTCCTCCTGGATCTCGATCTGCCTGAGATAGCCGTCAAGAAGTTCATCACGTTTTTTTAGTTCCTGTATAAAATCAATCTCCATAAAAAGCAACCTCTCTTTCTTGAAAAAAGTATAGCAGAAATGCAGGAAAAAAGCGAATTCCCGGAAATGACCCATTGGGCAATCTGACTGTGGATAAATCTCCATTATAAGATTGAAAATGAGCAGATATAAGGTCTCTGTCTGAAAGAATGGATAAGATTCGGTGTATAACTTTTGTGAAAAAGAACAGCAGAAAAAACTATAAACACAGTTTTTTCTGCTGAAGATAATTATCCACAAAATAGAAAAAATAATTTCGGCACTTTTTACAATGACTTATACATACCTTTGAACAGTAACCTTACATTAATTTTACAGAGTATATCCGTTCCTTTTGTATTGCAATATTTGCATATATATGGTAATTTATTCTCACTAATCTGTATGTTTATTTCATTATGGATTCCTTTTACCATTACGATATTCTGTTGTTTTACAAAGGAGTACCGCAAGAAATTGATGAAATATCCATAATGGACGGTTGTAATTTGTGGTAAATGTCTATTGAGGTATTACTTCTAATCTTAAAATAAATTATGATAACTAACATTGTATTACCATTATTGATGTATGGAATAATTTTGTGATTCCATCATTCTATTTAAAATTTGCAAAAAATCAACTATCTTCATGGTAATTTGTAATTTTTTTGGACGTTCAAACAAGGGCTGGCAAGATGGTTTTACTGTATTTTGATAGTTGTATTGCCAATGTTAATATTTTTTATAATTCTTTAAAAATATATTATTGCTAGTATGATAGCCACTAAAGTGAAAGGATAAGGTGAAAACAGATGAAAGCAAATTATATGGTTATTGGATATGGTTGGAGGGCCGACTTTTATTACCGAATTGCAAAACTTTTACCAGAACAGTTTTCAATATGTGCAGGTGTATTACGTACAGAAACTCGTGCAAAAGAAGTTGCATTACAGGAACATGTTTTTACTACCGTTGATTTAGACGAAGCACTTTCCAGAAAGCCGGATTTTGCTGTTCTTTGTGTTCCACGGGAAATTGTAAAAGATTATCTCGTACAATTAATGGAAAAAGGAATTCCTGTACTCTGTGAAACACCTCCCGGAAAAAATATTGCAGAATTAAATGAATTATGGACATTATCTCAAAAATATAATGGACGCATACAAATTGTAGAACAATATTTTCTTCAACCTTATTACGCAAGTATATTAGATATTATCAGGCAAGGTTACTTGGGCACAACATCTAGTGCTATGCTGTCTGCGCTTCACGGATATCATGCAATCAGCATATTCCGAAAAATTCTCGGTATTAAATACGAAAATTGTGTTATTCAGGGAAAAAAATTCTGGTCAGAAGTAACAGCTACTAATGGTCGAAATGGTTTTGATGAAAGTGGAACTATTATTCAAGAAGATAGAGACTGGGCTTTTATGCAATTTGAAAATGGAAAAAATGCTTTTATGGATTTTGAAGGTGAACAGTATTTTTCACAAATTCGTACACGACGCTGGAATGTTCGGGGTGTTCGGGGGGAAATTAATGATAATACTGTAAGATTTCTGAATGCATCTAATCAACCAATAGAACAATCTCTCCATAGAGTGGATGTAGGCATAAATAATAATAGTGAATGGGCACATAAGGGAATTATGTTTTTGGATAAACAAATTTATCAAAATCCCTTTTATCCTGCAAGAATGAATGATGATGAGATTGCTGTAGCATCTTGCCTTGCATGTATGAAAAATTTCACAGAAAGTGGAACTGAATTTTATTCATTACGCGAAGCACTTCAGGATACTTATTTATCTTTTATGCTTGAGCAAGCAATCGAAACTGAAAAAATAGTAAAAACAGAAAAACAGCTCTGGAGTTCTTTAGAATCATAGAGAAGTGATGTCTGATATGATAAAGCGTAATAACAATTTTGAAAAGCAAGAATGTAAAGTTCCCAGCCTTGAAAGATAAATTTATTTTATAGCCTGCCATTTTGAAAAATTTAAAAGTCTACATATTTTTTTGTAAATCTAGAAAAATATCTAAATTGAATGAGAATACTGATCTTTTCAGGAAAATTTATATAGATTTGCGATTTTCTTTTGGCAGGCATCACTTTTCTATTAAAATGTAATCGATTTAGAATTGCGCTATATGAATTGTTTTTTATATTTTTTGTTTTGGTTAGGTGTCGTCCAAAGCTGGCTGATAATTCAGAAGATATATTTTGTGCAACTATTTTATTTCTTTTCAGACACTACTTTACAATTTTTTCGTTACTGTTCAAGGGTTAGCTGGACTTGAGAAAACCGATGGTGTAGACTGATAACAGTCAAAGCCATCGGTTTTCTTTATCCAAATATTCTGGACACTCTGTCATATATATTTGCCGGATCCT
>OJAW01000956.1_pt1 | contig 18048 bp, 16 predicted proteins | sample 1589151 | NCBI WGS metagenome assembly OJAW01 (sample SAMN03283290) | human gut metagenome | biome: human-associated habitat; material: feces | host: Homo sapiens | place: Peru | collected 2012
AAGGACATTAAGCGTTCGCAAATCATAGAGCATGAGAGTTATGTGAACGAACTTGCCCATTATATATCAGACGACCTCCGTCAATTCCGCAAAATTCAAGGTGACGATACTTTGGGGGGCATGGTCATTTGTGAGACAAGCGAACAGGCACGCAAACTGTATGAAGCCTTTCAGCACATGCCAGACGGCGGGCAGACACAAACCATACAAATAAAAATGGGCGACCAAGTATGGATGGCAGCCGAAGCCATGCCGATGTATGGAACGAAAAAGAAGCCTTTGAGAGTAGGACTGATACTTCATGATAGCGATGACAAGGAGACACGCAAGCAAATCATCAAGGACTTCAAGAAGAATATGAGTATCGACTTGCTCATTGTCTTCAATATGCTCTTGACAGGATTTGACGCACCACGGCTGAAACGTCTTTACTTCGGCAGAAAACTGAAAGACCACAATCTTCTACAGGCTCTCACTCGTGTAAACCGCCCATATAAAGACAACAGATATGGCTATGTCATCGACTTCGCCAATATAAAGCGAAACTTCGAGGAAACCAACGAGGCTTATCTCAAGGAGCTTAACAGGTTCAACAACCCTGATGAAGTGGATGGTGACCACACAACCGACACATTCTCGCAAGTAATAGAAGACCCGGAAGAGTTAATCAGGCAGATGCGTGATGTGCGGCAGACTCTGTTCGACTACACTACAAACAATGTGGAGGAGTTTTCGTCTGAAATATCCTCCATAGAGGATAAGCAAGTGTTGCTTGACTTGAAAAAGACACTCATATCCGCTAAGGACTGTGCCAACATTGTACGCACCTTTGGTGATGATGACTTGAAGGAGGCTTTCGGCAAGTTAGAGATTACCCGACTGCCCGATATGTTGAAGGAGGTGCAACACCATATAGACATCATCAACCAGAAGGAAGCCTTTGCCGTGTCCGACGAGACCAAGCAGCTTGTCAACGAGGCCATGCAGGACATCCGTTTCAACTTCTCAAAAATTGGTGAGGAGGAGATGAAGATGATTGCAGGTGGACGTGAATTGCAGGACAAATGGTCAGTGGCAATACGTAAGTTCACGGAGAACACCGACCTTGACGATCCTGAATACATCACCTTGCGCGACGCTTTCATGCAGCGGTTCAAGGAGCATGGCTTTGTGGTTGACAGCATTGCCAAATTCAATCAGGAGAGCAAGGAACTTGATGAAATCATCGAACGGCTTGTCAAGTTGCAGGAAAGCAACAACCGCTTGCTGAAAAAATATAATGGCGACACCAAGTTTGCCAATGTTCACAAACGCATACGCGAGGAGAACAAACGGCGTTTTGCGGAGCATAAAGCTGCCATATTCAGCTATTATGACGACAATATCGTGGCTATCCTCACTGACATAAAATCGGAGATAGACCAAAAGGTGTACGACCGCAACGACATATTGAAGAAAGACGAGTATTTCGAGATGACTGTAATGACCGAAATTGCACAGGCTCTCTACAACTATCCCACCATTGAGCCGCAAATGGACGACTTCTCATTCATCCAGACTCGCATAGCACGTCAGTACATCAACCAATATAACGCAACATACCCAAGAAATTAAAACAAGAATATGACTATAAGAGAAAAGACAGTGGCTCTCATTGATGCCTTGAAAGCCACTTGCAAGACATACGGCATGGGCAACGACGGAAATGAGTATAAAATCATTACGCAGGTGTTTCTGTATAAATTCCTGAACGATAAGTTCGGCTATGCCCTCAAAACGTCAAAGAGTCCATACGCTGCAAAAATACGCACAGCAGAAAAGTGGGAGGTGGCTTACAATCAACTTACCGACATGGAACGCATGATGCTTTGGGCTTCACTGTCGCCCGACCTGCCCCGCTTGAAACCGGAACATCTGATAGCCAACCTGTGGAACCAGCAGGCTAAGGGCGACTTTGACTTCATCTTCGACAATACGATGAGCGACATTGCCGAACAAAATCTTGCTATATTCTCTACACAGACTACACAGAACACCAAGATTCCGCTCTTTGAGCCACTTACGCAATATGTTACAGACGTAGCACAACGTGCGCCGTTTGCCCGTGCAATGGTCGACAAACTCGCGAACTTCTCGTTTGAGGAAGCCTTCTCTGAACACTACGACTTCTTTGCCAACATCTTTGAGTATCTTATCAAGGACTACAACACGGCTGGCGGTGGCAAGTATGCCGAGTATTACACGCCCCATGCCATTGCCACCATCATGGCGCGTCTGCTGGTGGGCGAAAATGCCGACCTTCACAACGTGGAGTGCTACGATCCATCGGCAGGTACTGGCACATTGCTTATGGCGTTGTCTCACCAAATAGGCGAAGACCGTTGCACCATCTTTGCACAAGACATCTCACAGCGAAGCAACAAGATGCTGAAGCTCAACTTGCTGCTCAATGGACTTGTGTCCTCGCTCGACCATGCCATACAGGGCGACACACTTGTTGCGCCTTATCACAAGAGCGATGACGGTCAGAGCTTGCGCCAGTTCGACTTCGTGGTGAGCAACCCTCCTTTTAAGATGGATTTCAGCGACACTCGCGAGAAAATTGCCGCTTTCCCTGCTCGTTTCTGGGCTGGTGTACCTAAAGTTCCTGCTAAGAAAAAGGAAAGTATGGCCATATATACTTGCTTCATCCAGCATGTCATCAACTCATTGAAGAACGGCTCTGGCAAGGGTGCCATCGTTATTCCGACTGGTTTTATTACGGCAAAGAGCGGTATTGAGAATAAGATATTGAAGCATATCGTTGAAAACAAGATAGTGTATGGTTGTGTCTCCATGCCAAGCAATGTATTTGCCAACACAGGTACAAATGTGTCTGTGTTGTTCTTCGACGCATCCAAGACTGCCGACAAGGTAGTGCTTATCGATGCAAGCAAACTCGGCGAGGAATACAAGGACAGTAACGGCCTGAAGAAAGTGCGTCTGCGTGACGAGGAAATAGAGAAGATTGTTACGACGTTCCAAAGCAAGGAGGCTGTGGATGATTTCTCTGTTGCCGTTACTTATGATGAAATCAAGGAGAAGGGCTACAGTCTGTCTGCAGGTCAGTATTTCGACATCAAGATTGACTATGTGGATATTACAGAAGACGAGTTCAACAAGCGGATGAGTGAATACGAGGCTACGCTGACACAACAATTCGAGGAGAGCCATCGTTTAGAGAATGAGATACTGGCTCAGTTGCGCAGCATTTCATTCAACCCTAACGCAAACAAATAGTAAAGGCATGGAAAAAGCTATTAGTATATTGGACAAGGACTACTTGCAATGGGTTAAAGAACTTTGCAAGCGTTATCGGAAAAGCCAAATAAAGGCTGCGGTAAAAGTCAATAATGTAGTTCTACAATTCTATTGGGAACTTGGTAGAGATATTTGCAACAAAGCTGCAGAAAACATTTATGGAAGTAAATTCTACGCTACGCTGAGCCGTGACTTGCGCCATGAAATGCCTGATGCAGAGGGATTGTCCGAAAGAAATTTGCGCTATACAAAGAAGTTCTATTGTTTGTACCAACAACAGGTAGAAAATTTGCAGCAACTTGCTGCAAATTCCGACAATGGAACGTCGCAGCAACTTGCTGCAAAATTGGGCGAGGGATATTCAAAACCGGAAACAGCCATACATATTCTGAACGATTTGTTCTCTGTTCCTTGGGGACACCAAATGGTACTTATAGACAAATGTTCAGGTGATGTTACCAAATCTTTGTTTTATGTGCAGCAAATTGTGGAAAATGGTTGGAGTCGTTCCATGCTACTCAATTTCATTAGTACAGGATTGTATGAACGTCAAGGCAAGGCTCTTACCAATTTCAAGAATACATTGCCTGAGGTTGACAGCGATTTAGCACAAGAACTGACAAAAGATCCATACAGTTTTGCCTTTACTGGCATAACAAAGCCATACAACGAGCGCATTCTAAAAGATGCACTACTCAACAATATCACCACATTCTTGACTGAGCTTGGAACAGGCTTTGCATACGTTGGCAAGGAGTATCGGTTACAGATTGGAGAGACAGAGAACTTTATAGACCTGTTGTTCTACAATCTCAATCTTTCGTGCTATGTCGTGATTGAGGTTAAAATCGGCAAGTTTGCATTTGCTGACGTAGGGCAACTCGGAGGTTATGTCGTGGCATGCAACCATATCCTTCGCAAGGAAGGACGAGACAATCCTACTATAGGACTGCTCATTTGCAAAGAAAAAGACCGTATACAGGCGCAATATGCCTTGGAGTCAAGTAGCCAACCGATAGCCATATCAGAGTATGAACTTGAAAAGTTCTATCCTGAAAAAATAGAAGGCACCATGCCTACAATAGAAGAATTGGAGGCAAAACTTGGAGATAGTACGAATAAGTAAAATTATGGAATTAAAGAAATATAAACTTGCCGACATCGCCAATATTGAAATTAGCGGTGTTGACAAGAAAACAATAGAGGGTGAAACACCTGTGCGTTTGTGCAACTTTGTTGATGTCTATTACAACTGGGCTATCACCAAAGAAAAGGCAAAATCATTTATGCTTGCGTCTGCCAAACAGACCGAGATTGATAAATGTTCAATTGGCAAAGGTATGGTAGCCATTACAAAGGATAGTGAAACAAGGGACGATATTGGTATTGCGACCTACATTGCCAATGATTTCGAGGATGTACTTCTGGGCTATCATTGCGCCTTGATTACTCCCAATCCTGCTATTGTTGACGGAAAATATCTGAATGCTTTTATGCATACACGATACATTCAGAAGTATTTTGAGAACAATGCTTCTGGAAGCGGTCAGCGATACACACTTTCCAATGATACAATAGGCAATATTCCAGTATTGCTTCCGTCAATAGAGGTACAACATACCATTGGAAAGGTGTTATCAGATATTGACCGCAAGATTGAACTTAACAAGCAGATAAATGATAATTTAGAAGCGATGGCAAAGCAACTCTACGACTATTGGTTTGTGCAGTTTGACTTTCCGAATGAGGAAGGTAAGCCGTACAAGTCGAGTGGCGGAGCTATGGTATGGAATGATAAGCTAAAGCGTGAGATTCCGCAAGGGTGGAGCAATGGCGTATTATCTGATGTAGCCAACATCACGATGGGGCAATCACCTGATGGCTCTTCTTACAATGAAGATGGTGAAGGCATTATTTTCTATCAAGGTAGTACAGATTTTGGACTTCGTTTTCCAGACATTCGACAATACACAACATCACCAAGCCGATACGCAAATAAGGGCGATATTCTTATGAGCGTACGAGCACCTGTTGGAGCATTGAACATTGCAAATAATGATTGCTGTATTGGTCGTGGTCTTTCTGCCTTATCGTCAAAAATAGGTTCTATGACCCATTTATACTATTTGATGAATGACTTTAGATTAAAGTTTGAAGGAATGAACTCTGCTGGTACGACATTTGGGTCTATAACAAAGGATGAACTATTCTCTCTTCCTGTTATCATTCCTACAAAGTCTGTTATTTCGGAGTTTGAGCAAGTTTGTGAGCCGATATTCGACAAACAAATGATAATCGGTGAAGAAATCAACGGTTTGACTAAGCAGCGCGATGAACTCTTGCCCCTCTTAATGAACGGTCAAGCCACGGTAAATTATCATTTATTTGACGATTGAGTGAAAGCTTTTTATCTATCGCAGATATGGAATCAGCTAAGTCTGTTTGTTTTGCGATGGGAATCTTCTTTATAGGGATAGACTTGAATGCTGCGTCAATCATAAGATTCTTCAATCCTGAAGTTTTGCCTTCGAAATTGAAAAACACTCCGGAATTATACACATTCTGAAGGTATAAAAAGACATAGTGAGCATTCCAGCCTTCCTTTACTCTGAATGCTGTGCAGAAATTGGAACAGACAATATTCTTTTTTGCCGAGAGTAATTCTTTTGATACATAGACCACACGACCGGTAGATTGTGTGGGGCTACCTCCGGATTTTTCAATTATAATATCTCCCTCTTGCAAGCATCTTGTCTGAAAAGAGCGCTTAGATACATATCGTAGCGGTATGTCATTGAACTGAGAGTTCGATATTGGAACAATATCCGCTCCTCTTACGCAATATACAGGATATGGTGTATCGTCTGTTGTGCAATCATTACCCCAATCTCCTGAAATATAGGAATCTATAATGCTGCTAATCTTATATGTGTTTTCCATATTATCAAAATCTAATCATCTTTTAGCATTTTCCTGACTTCCTTATCAAAGTCAGAATCAATCTGTTGCGTCGGGTCAAACAACGCATATTCTTCTTCCGCTTTTTCTTTGCCTGTGCCGCGGAAATCTTGCCCTTGTCCGGAAGAATCTGATAGCGGCGGAATGTTAGGAATTCATTGATGCTGGCAGCAAACTGCTCCATATTGAAAGTATTCTCGCGCTCAATGAGGTCTTCGATATAGTCGAAATAGCCTGCCACAGTGCGCTCCAATTGTCGGATTTCCTTTTCTTGAAGGTAATTCTTTGCAATGCTTACATCTGATTTCAAGACTCGTCCGTCCGGAGCATTCTTCCAAGTCGTCAGTCCCATATTCTCTTTGGTATGGTCGGCTTTTGTATAGACAATCTCAGCAGCTGTCTGCCCAGTGATGGCGTAGTGGAAGCGGTTTTGGATCATTGCGTAGAAATCTCGAGTTGTCTGAGAGTTGCGGTCATAGTCAATGCAGCACTCTGCGTAGATGTCTGTAATCTGTTGCCAGATACGGCGTTCACTAGCTCTGATAGAGCGTACTCTTTCGAGCAATTCACGGAAATAGTCTTTTCCAAATAGCGCCGTGCCTTGCTTCAGACGTTCGTCGTCCATTGCGAAGCCTTTGCGGATATATTCATTGAGAATCGTTGTTGCCCATTGACGGAAACGAGTGGCTTTAAGAGAAGAAACACGGTAACCAACGGCTATGATAGCATCCAGATTGTAAAAATCGATAAACTCGTTGACTTCTCCTCGTTTGCCTCTGTTTATGACTGTTTCCATTTTGGAAATAGTCATTTCAGATGAAAGTTCCCCCTCTTCAAATATGTTCTTAAGATGTTTGCTGACAGCAGGAACACCGACCCCAAACAGCTGAGCCATAGCTTTTTGGGTGCACCATATTGTTTCATCTTTTATGACCACCTGCACTTTGCCACTGTCTTCCGGCATATTGTACAGTAGGAATTGAACCTCTCTATCCATATCAACTACTCATGCTTGAAACCACACATATGGCCTCAATACAAAGGTAGTGAATTTTATGGACTTGACCGTTATCCGATATACTTCCGATGGGACATTTTCACATTGACCTGATTTACTTTAGCATAGTGTAGGGTGGTGTCGATTTTGACATGACCGAGAATGCATTGGACTTGTTCTATCGGCATTCCTTTATCGATGGCCATAGTGGCGAGAGTACGACGGAATTTGTGAGGATGTATCTTGTCCATTCCAATGCTCTTGCCGATTGTTCGGAGTCGGACTTCAACTCCGCTGATTGTCAATCTGTTGTTGGGCTTGGATAGTGAGACGAAAAGTGCTGGGTTTGTGTCAGCTCGGGTGTCAAGGTACTGCTGTAGATGGATTTTGGCTCTGGCATTGAAATAGACTTCACGCTCTTTGTTGCCTTTTCCGAAGACTATGCATTGGCGTTCGTGGAAATTCAGATCGTTGCGGTTCATTCTGACGAGTTCTCCGACTCGCATTCCGGTGGAGGCTAGCAGGTCAATGAGGGCAAGATCACGGATCTCTGTGCAGTTGTCGCGGAGTTGTTCGAGCTGCTCATCAGTTATTGTCTCTTTCATCAAAGTGTCCGTGCGTACTTTGTGGATTCTGCGTACTGGACTTTTGAGTATGAGGTCTTCGTCTTCGAGCCAGGAGAAGAAGCTGGAAAAGATTCGCCGGATGTTGTCAACGGTGACTTTGCTGAGGTGGCGTTCTTCTTGATATTCAGCAAGATAAGTACGTATGTCGTTAGTTGACATTTCGGCAACTGGTTTCTTTATCGTGCTGAACATCTTTATTATCGTGTTCTCATAGTATTTAAGTGTTTTAGCTGAACCTCCTTCTATTTTCTTAGCTGAGATGAAAGAGGAAAGAAGTTCAGAATTTGCTTTTCGAGTGGATTCTTCTGATGTGGCAGAAGTGATTATGTCCAGACCATTTAGATTATTGATTAATAACTCTTTAAGGTTTTCGCACTGAATCGTATCAAAGCATGTTTTAGCTTGTTCCAATATGGATTTCATGAATCTTTCTTTCATCTTTTTTGAGACAATTATAGTGATTTTTTCGGTTAGAGAGATAAATGATAATTTACGAGCAAGCCGAGCGCAGAGCCAAACGCAGTTTGAGCTATGCCGAGGCACAGCCGTAAATGCGGACGTTAGTCCGAATTTACCGACGCTTGACCGTTCATCAAGAGTGGTAAAAGTTCATTTCGCTGCTTAGTTAGTGCTTTGCTCTCTTTTAAGCAGTTAAGCATACGAGCAAATATCAATTCTATTGTTTTGTTGAATTTATCAATAATCTGTTTTTCTGGAACAATAACATGTAATCCTTTTAATGTATCTTGACTAACATTTTGTAAAATAGATCCGCCAGAGGTCGTTGCATTTGTTCCTTCTAACTGTTTTAAGCAATATACCAAGTAATTGCGCATACTGCTATCATTGGGAGAGCAACATATAATAAAACCACAGAAAAGAGTGTTTGCTGGCGATAAGAGTAATCTCGTTGAACCTGGGCAACCACTTCGAGCAATTATTATATCATCAGGCTTTAATACATAGTTTTCCGCTTTTGATGTCGGCACTGTTATTACATCAAAATCTTCTCCATCAAGTAATATTCTTGAAGAAGATATATTACGCACATTTACAATTTGGTAATCATTGCCTGTTTCATCTTTAGAGTAATTGATGCCATTCCTAAAATCGCATAAATTCCCCATATTAACAACCTCAAAGCAAGAGGGTATCTCACGCTTCAATTTCTCATTCCACACCATAGCTCCGCCACTTGATTTATACGGCTTGCCCTCCTCATTCGGGAAGTCAAACTGCACAAACCAGTAGTCGTAGAGCTGCTTTGCCATCGCCTCTAAATTATCATTTATCGGTGCTGTTTCTTTCTTCCCTATATATTATATAGAGACCAATACAAGTTATATGACATGAAAGAAACGATTATACAAGCCGTTTTAGACGGTATGAGAGCCGTTCTAACTGAAAAACAGTTGGAATTGCTAACAGATGTGACCCAAAAGGCACTATCTGAGTGTGAGATAACGCCAAAAGCGACAGAAGAAGAACAGCGCAATAAAGAAAACGCTGAACTTCTTGGAGCTTTTATATCTTCAAAGAAAGTGGAGGGTTGTTCTGACAAGACTATCCACTATTATAAGTCTTCCATTGAGAAACTGATAGCCACAGTAAAGAAGAATGTATGCGACATTGCGACAAATGACATTCGCTGCTATTTGGCTGAACAGCAGGAGCAAAGAGGATTAAGCAAGGTTACGATTGACAACTTGCGACGTATCTATTCCAGTTTATTCTCTTGGTTGGAAGACGAGGACTATATCACCAAAAGTCCTGTGCGCAGAATACACAAGGTACGCACGGATGCTTTAGTCAAAGAGGTGCTGACAGACGAGAATATCGAAGTGTTGCGTGATAGTTGCCAAGAATTGCGTGACATTGCGATGATTGATTTGCTGCTTAGTACAGGCATGCGTGTGGGAGAATTGGTGAAAATAAATCGTGAGGACATTGACTTTCAAGAACGTCAGTGTGTAGTGTTTGGCAAGGGCAACAAAGAGCGTGAAGTGTATTTCAATGCAAGAACAAAGATACATCTCAAAAAGTATTTGGAGCAACGCACAGACACTAATCCTGCATTGTTTGTCAGTCTTCATGAACCACATACACGCCTAACCATCAGCGGTGTGGAAGTCCGTTTGCGCCAACTCGGTAAGAAAGTAAACCTTAACAAGGTTCACCCTCATAAATTCCGCAGGACTTTGGCAACAATGGCTATTGACAAGGGTATGCCAATAGAACAAGTGCAAAAAATGTTGGGACACGTGAAGATTGACACTACGCTGCATTATGCGATGGTAAATCAGACAAATGTCAAGATTGCACACCGCAAATTTCTTAATTAAGGTTTACAAATAATGGCTTCTGCTTGATTTTGAGTACCTTTGCATCACAAAATGAAAGCAAGCAGAATATGAAAATGACAAAATACAAGCTGGATGAACTGGTAGAGGTTACTCGTGGTGCAAGTCTCTCTGGTCAGTTTTACGCAGAGGAGGGAAAACTGATACGTTTAACCCTTGGCAATTTTAATATGAATGGAGGTGGTTTCAAGGAGAACACTTCCAAGACGAATTTGTATTTTACTGGTACTGTTCGTGACGAGTTTATACTCAACAAAGGTGACATTATCACTCCACTTACAGAACAATCACTTGGATTGTTGGGAACAACAGCGCGTATTCCCGAAAGTGGCAAGTATATTCAAAGTCAAGACGTTGCTCTTGTAAGATGCAAAGAGGGACGTCTCGACCCTAATTTTTGCTATTACTTGATTTCTTCATCTATTGTGCGCCAACAGTTGAGTGCTGCTGCCCAACAGACGAAAATACGCCATACATCTCCCGAAAAAATCAAAGACTGCACAGTTTGGGTGCCTGATTTTGAAACTCAGAAGAGTATAGGGCGTATTCTCACTGATATAGACAATAAAATTGCTGTCAATCGTCAGATAAATGATAATTTAGCAGTTTAAATCATTAATTTTCAGTTTCCCCGACATTAATTTCGGGATAAGTGTATCGCGAAGGCTAATAAGCCTGTCATTTTCTTGTAGTAACTCTGCCATCCGTTTATAATAAGAGGCAAGTACCTCATCCATCATTTTGGATTCACTATCGGATGGTTTTCTTATCTCAAAATCAGGTAATGCTTTCTTGCTAAGATGAAGTACAGTCGTTCCGTTTACATACCCAAGGCTATGCCCCTTAAATAGCTTGTTTTTAAGCATTGCTGCAAGTAAAAACCTATACGGGAATGTTTCTTTGGGTAGGACTTTTACCAAGTCCATTGAGAAAATAATGCTATTATATTTACCGTAAGTAAGCAATAATTCAGCATTACCGATCACATCTGCATTTTGGGTAAGGTCGGTATGCGCAACTAAAATATCGAATAAATTAGCATAATGGCATTCTTTAAGTTTCGCAGAAGGATTAATTTCCTTAAAACCATCAGCTTTAAAGCCTCCATTTCGCCCAAAGTTTTTTATGGTTGCCATGGCTATATTTGAGCAATCGGTCAATTCTTCGCCTGTATATGAATATCCACCAACGAAAGAAGCCACTTCCGACAATGACGTTTCTTCCCAATTAGGATTGGAATTATCCACGAACCACGACTTGAACAACGCTTGTGCCTGCTGCTCTAAATTATCATTTATCGGCAAGGAATTACCCCTTGCCGATAGCCCATAAGAAGGCGATACCTATTGTTGTAAACCAAATAATAAGCAGAACTTTCATCCAAAAGTCCGATAGCCATATACCTTCGCCTCGCTTACAAACTTCGCAAATACGTTGCTCATGAGTTTTCATCATAGCTGTCAGTTCTGCGAAGTGCTTTTTCAATAGTTCTGTTTCTTCTTTGATGTAGCCATTCTTTACAAGGCGAAATTGGTCAATGTCAGCTTGCTTGACAGAAAATTCTATTGGCTGTGAAGCTATGTTCTTTAGTTGTTCTACAACTGATAGTAAGCATTTGTTCAATAGAGCTGTAGTTTCTATGAGTTTGGCGATTTTATCCGTTTCAGTATTCAATGTTTCTGCATTATCAACACTCTGCATCAGATTGGAAATATCTACTTTGTCATTCTTTGATGTTCTCATATCGCAAAATGGTCTTGTGGTGAATTATCTTCTATTACCTCTTTTTATAGCAGGACGGCACATATGGCTTGCCATTCTTGCACATCGTCTTGCCCATTCCAAATCATCTTCGTCTTCATCCTTTCCCCATCCATCGGGAGTGCTACCACCACCGCCAGAGGATTCCGACATTTGTGTGGCTGCATCAAGATAACCTGCGAAAAGAAGAATAGCGGTTTGCTGTAAATCATTGATAGTGGCGAACACATTGTTCTCTACCAAAGACACATTTTGCATTAGAATATCGTTCACATTCGATGGAATATCTATCTTGTAGTCACGATAATTACAATGAATAGAATGGTGTACCAATGGTTGAGGTTGGTACTCGTTGCAGTTTCTGCACCTTGCATTATTTGCAGTTTGCAGTTCTGCGGACGTGTTCTCTGCATGATTTTTCTTGTCTGCATTGTTTTGTTGAAGAATGTCTTTATGTAGTTCTTCCCATGTCATTTCTATCTTCGATGGCATGAGATTCCTACTTTTTCCAAGTGACGAAGATTTATAAGTAGAGTTACCTCTCTTAATGGAATATCCACGTACAACATCTTGCGAGTCTTTTTGCAACATCACATCATAGCCACATTGTTTTAATCGCTCCACATAATCATTCCAATCAAAACTATCCATAGAACGAAGTGCATCCATGCAGGCATCTGTAATCTCTTGTTTGTTCTGCTTCGATATGTCCGTAGCCAGTACCCAACCTCTGCGCTTGGAGATGTTATTGGCAGCAATTATTGCTCTTATATGGATATTGTGGTCATTGTTGATATTGCCATCATTGTCTATGCGATTGGCATCAATGTGAAGGTGCAATATGCCACTCTTGCTGTCACGATGAAGTGACACCACATATTGGCTGTTGCTGAGGTTCGTATGCTTGTCCTTTGTTCTTTTCGTTTGCTTGGATAAATCAATGGAGTCAAATTCACGAATGAAATCGTCTGCGAGTTCTTCCCAATCCGAATTAGTCCACCCTTTAGTTTCTTCGGCTGTAGGCGACACCTCAATTCTAATCATATTGTTCTTGATTGGTTTAGGACGATTGCCAATAAACTTTGCCTGATGCAATAACATTCTTGACCATAAAGACTCGGCAGCCACGTTGTCGGGCAACATATTCAACTTGATAATGTCCGACTTATCCTTATTTACCACATACCGCATGGAGTTTGCCCCATGTGATATTGCTCTTGCCTTTGCTATCATAATGTTCCGTTTATAATGTCAGATAATCTTTGATGTCGCCCCAACGTGTTATAAGAGGAATGGCTGCTTTCATCCATTCTTCTACAAACTTGGTGTTGTGGAAGTACAAGCCTCGCTTATCACTTTGTATGCTTTTGACTGCACTGACTATTCTAATCAAATCGCCTCGTGCATCTGACAGACTACACAAGGCTTCAATTTCTCGGTCTGTCAGTCTTTGCTTGGGATGCTGCCCCAATACACATTTGCGTACATAGTTACTTACTGTCAAGCCACAAGTATTGGCAAGTTCCGCCACTCGGTTGTATTCTTCAGAAGTAACTCTGACCTCTAAACGCTCAGTGCGTTTAGGATATGCGTTATTCTTTGCCGTTGCCATAAAATGGTGTTTTTTATTGGTTGATATTAGGGAATAGAAAAGGCATCAGTGCGAGCTTGCGAGTGCTGCAAGAAGCCACTGCCGTATGAATAAGTCGCACTTATTTGTACGACATTGGCATTTCTTGCAACACTACTAATAAAGTCTTTGGCACACTATCGCTCCTTTCTTCCCTTTATTTGTTATGTTTTCAAATCACATTATTGTATTGACGTGGGATTTGGCGTTGCAAATCCTACTAATTCTAATTCCAGCCGTTCTATCAAAGTTCCAATACATGGATTACGCTTTATCATTCGTTGAAGTGCCATTGGCGGTGTCTCTGTCATGAGCAGAAAATCGGCAATGTCAAGTCCGCTTTTGCGTTGTTCCTCGTTGGCTACGAGTTCCAAATGTTCGATTATTACGACCTTACTGCATACGGCTGACAACATAGGACTCTTGCTGTTCCATACATCGAACGCTCCTAAATCAGGACATAACATAACCGAACGTTTCTTCAATACCTTTATGACTTTCTCCTTAAAACAGCCATGTATGCCACCTGTAGCCAACCATATAAAATCGGGCATAAAGTAAGAGGCTATTAAAGCCGACTTCTCGCTTTCTACAATCGCGACAGGCTTGGATGGATATTGCAATAATAGATGTTCGCCAAATAAGCATTGCTTCATGTTGAAGTTTTCCAGTTTAAGTTCGCTATGTACCCAACTTACATAGCTATGCGGTTCTTTCACTCTATGCCCATTGGTGGAATTGTATAGCATAATCTTTCCTGAACGCACTCGCCCCTGCCAGTCTATTTGCCAGTACACAGTAGCACCGCCCCATTTCTTTGATGTACCGACCTTGTACATTTTGAATATCCGCATAGCTTCCTTGTCGCCCATTACTCCTGCTAAGAATTTGAATAGAGGATTTATGTTGTAGTTGGTAAGAGTTCGTTCCATTAGCTCATTGTCAATATAAGAAGTTGGTGCTTCTTTTCGCACGACTGTTTGAACAGGACTTCTCCAATCTACATTTTCTACAGACATCGGATTGTCTTTGAAATAGTCTGATGGCTTATAATGGTATTGGCATGACTGCTCATGGTCACATCTACCAACATAATCGGGAAAGTTAATCTTACCCTCTGTATCAATATACCTAACAAAACAATATTTCTTGCCGCATTTAGGGCAAGTGGTCTTATTGCCTCGTTTGTATTTTTGAAGTGCAAAACGGTATTCAACCATGACAATTTTGTTTAGTGAAGTTGTGAGGGAAGAACCGCAAACTGCAATAACTGCAAGGTGCAAAGCAACGATTGCTATTGCAGTTTCTCGTATTCCCCTCTCTTTAGTTTCTTGATAATTCTATCGGTCGTGAGATTGACCAAGGCATACATAACCGACCTTTCCGACAAACCGACCTCTTTACCTGCTTGAATGGCATCAGCAGTAGTGAATGTATTTCCTACATTATTGAGAAATTCTTTCTTCTGTGGCTCTATGCCATCCATCACCATAGATTTCTGACTGGCAGCATAACATTCCTCAAAATAATCACTCAATCGTATGGCTGCTTTTGTAGAGTCAATATCAACGCAATCCTTATGCACTTCACCACAAGCCCACCGCAATATCTGAATAGTCAATGCAAGTCGAGCTGTCAACATCGGAGTTTTCATGATACGGCTATCCACCAAAGCATCATCTTTAATCCCATTTACTTTCCTAATTGCTGCGTTGCGCCATGCCGTAAAGTGATTACTGGCTTCTTTTGAAAACTCCAACACATTCAGTCCTGTCTCCTCATCGTCATTTGTAGAATATGGCAATGCCAATATTTGGTCTACAATGTTTTTCCACATCGCAGAATAATGGTCAAAAGAGGAAGAACTTGACGGTTCATCGTTTGACCATTCTGATATTATCTGAGAAGTTGGATAAACGAACAGAAAGCGGTCTAAGAGTCCATTGGCTTTGTAGCCTTTGTCTATCAGTTCGTGCATTCGGATGGTCTGCATTGTACCGACAATATTTATAAAAGGAAACTCTATGTGAATAGGAATAGGCATACTGCAACGTGACACGTCCAACGCCTTTCCACAGAACGCAGTCAATAATTGTTCTATCAACTGTCCTTTGCTGTATTGGTTTACAGCATTGAACATACCCATGATTTCATCCACATACAAAACCACTCCTCGCTTGTTGTCGTCAAGCGCACGCATCAAGGCTTCTGGAGTAAAGTCTGATATAATGACTCTGCGCAATATCGGTTTCGGTGGAAGTGTTCCGCAATCATCTTTCTTGCCTCGTTGTCGCTCTAATGCTTCATTGTATCGCTCCATTTCTTCCTTGAACTTGTGAATAGCCTTGGCATCATGTTTTCGTATTGGTCGAAAGGCAAAATCTAAAGGTGGTGTTTTGCCCATGCCTGGTCGTCCTACCAATATCATATATAATGCCGCATTGCTTATCCAACCGCCACGAATACGAATGTTCACAGCATTGCCGATTGCCGTTGATGCTGCTATCAATAGTGAAGCAAGCGTATATTCTATAGAATAGTTTTCTTGACGAGCCAATGCGAGAACCATATCCTGTAGTTTTACAGGAAGTGCATCCAAAGGTATCTTGCTGTTATAGATACCCTCAAACTCCATTCTTAAACTGTTGCATAATTCAAGTGCATCCATTAGAATCTGTGGTTACGTTTTGATTTGAGGAATTGTGCAGCTTCTGCTTCCAATTCTTTTTGCGACTTTATCTTACCATCATGCAGCCAAGCGTCTATTTCAGATTTGAGAAACATGATGCGCTTTCCTCTTTTGTGAAAGGGTATCTGATGACAACTCGTCCAACCGTAAACGGTTTGCTCGGCAGGGTGATTGGGAAGATACTCACACAGTTCTTTCAGATTCAACCATTGATCCGTTGGTTGCTGTACAGATTGATTATTGATATTGTCAACCTTTGATGTAAGTTCATTCAACTTATCCATCATCCATGTCATTGCCTTGGGCAAATCCTCAAATGTAATGTTCTTTTCAGTCATATTGTTCTTTGATTTTATTGTTCGAATTGAGTGCAAAGTAACATGGATTTTGAATGCTGATTTTATGCTGACATACATCACATAAACAATCATCATCGAAACATAATCATCATAAGCGAAAGTCGTTGATTATCAAAGGTGTTTATGACAGCAGCCATTATCATTTTGTTTTGGTTATGCGGTATATCATTAGAATGTCATAAGGCTGTCATAAGATATTCTCTTATGTTTTTTCTATCGGTCTTTAGCCATTGTGGGGTGACTTGAAATCTCCTCATAACGAATTGCTTAGATAGCAAAGCATAAATGGTGTTACTTGTAGTCGCATCCTTGCAAGCCTGTATAAGTTAGGGAGTCGTTTCAACCGTACCCCTTTATATATTCTCTTCAAAGTGAAATAGTTTATTTGAGATGGGTTCGGTTGAAACGACCCCATAAATAAAAAGCCACCCACAGCGTAATGTGTGGATGGCCATATATAATATGGTGTCGGACTTGTTATTCGGTTGGACGTTCCGCTTCCGTTATTGGCAAGTCCAATGTTATTCTCTTTGTTGCGCTCTCTTTCTTAGCATCAACAACCTTTGCGTAGATTTGTGTTGTACGCACGTTGGTATGACCAAGCATTTTGCTTACAGTATAGATGTCTGTACCGCCCGCCAGCTGGAGTGTAGCATACGAATGGCGGAAGCAATGGAATGAGATATGCTTCTTTATTCCAGCTGCTTCAACCCATCTTTTGATAGGACGGTTTATCCAAGACGGTGCAGGTAATCCAGCGAATACAAGCAAGTCTCCGTCCTGTCGTTCACCACAAAGTTGAAAGGCTTGTTTTGATATTGGCATATACTCTACACCCTTTGTCTTCTGTTGCGTGAAGTTCAAGCGATAATTACCATTGAACATTTCAACTTCCGACCATTTTAATTTCTGAATATCACAATGTCGAATACCTGTGAGAGCTGAGAATAAAGCAGCACGTTTCAGTAATGGGTCACATGGTGTTTGCGCCAATCGGTTCAGTTCTTCAATAGTCAAATATTCTCTACGACTTTCCTGTTCCTGTATGCCCTTTACCTTTGCTGATATGTCAATGGTGAGATACCCATCAATAAAAGCCTGTTTCAGTCCTGCCTTGAAGATGGCAAAATAAGTGGAAGCCGTATTCTGTGAAATGGTTCCCGACTTGTTGCCGCCTTGTGGGGCTGTTATCAAGAAACGGCGAAAAGACTCTACCAGTTTCATGTCAATGTCGGCAAACAGGATGCTGTCGCCTTTAGCAAATATCTTCAACAATTCTCCCACACGTCTCCAATTGACAATAATAGAATCTGAACTATTGGCATGGCGAGTGTCGGCTACATGAGCAAAGTATTCAATAAAGTTGCA
>OJAW01000959.1_pt1 | contig 17990 bp, 21 predicted proteins | sample 1589151 | NCBI WGS metagenome assembly OJAW01 (sample SAMN03283290) | human gut metagenome | biome: human-associated habitat; material: feces | host: Homo sapiens | place: Peru | collected 2012
TTCCAATAATACTAGGTATAATAGTAATAATATATATTCATATAGTAATAAATATGTATATGATACTTTAGTTATTTCTAATAATATTATTGATAGAATTAGTAATAATAAAGCAAATTATTGTTTAACAAAAATAAAAGATAAAGATAATTTAAATACTTGTTCTTATTCTAATATGTTTACTATTATACCTAGTATTATTGGAAATTATAATGATATTAAAAATAAACTATCTAATGGTAGTATAATATTACTTGATACTAATATTAATTCTGTTAATGAGTTATCATATATTATTGATTTTATTAATGGGAAAGGTTATTCAATTGTAGGATTAGATGAATTATTAAATGAAAGTGTATAAATAGTTATTAAACTATTTATTTTTTTTTCTATTTATTGTATAATTTATTTATAGAATAAAGTAGGTGAAACAATGAAATTAAATAATAAAGGATATATGTTAGTAGAAGTAATAGTAGCGTCTGCAATAGCATTAGTTATGGCATATTTTTTAGTAGATATAACAATAACATTAACAAATAAAAATAATGATTATTATATAGAAAGTACATTAATTACAGATAAAAATCTAATTACTAAGGAAATAATGGATGATGTAAATAATCCTGAATATTCTTTGATAGGAATAAGTGTTAATATTGAAGGCGATGTTACTACTGCAACATTAGATTATAAAAAAGGAGATTCTACTTTTGATAAAAAAATAATGGTAGATAAGTCTACTAATGAAATTAAGTATGGTGAATATACTAAGAAATTAGATGATACATTAACTATTAGAGACTTTAAAATAGAAAAAGATGAAAATCAAAAGCAATTATATATATCTATACCTGCATATACTAATTATTCTGATGTTGATTATGGAATAAATTTAATTATACCTTATACTAATGATATTGAGGTAATTATACCTAAAGCTAATCTTTGTGATTTAACTAGCGGAACACCAAATAGTCCAGATTTAGTAGATGGTTTAATACCAGTAGCATATGACGAAAGCAAAAATAGTTGGGTAAAGGCAGATAGCACAAATAGAAATGATTCATGGTATAATTATTGTGATAAGAAATGGGCTAATGCAGTATTAGTTGGTAATACTAATAGAGATACATATAAAAATGCAAGTGTTGGAACAAAAATTAATGACACAGATATAATGGCATTCTATGTATGGATACCTAGATATAAATATAAGGTATGGGACATAGATAAATCAATTAATGTTTCTTCTTATGATGCTTATCATACAGGAATAGATATAATATTTGAAAATAATAAAGAAAAAACAGGTACGATAAGTTGTACATATAATTTTAATGTTGATACAGGAAATGGTGGTATAAATTTAGGTACAACTTCTGCTGAAACTTGTACTGGAAATAATGGAGACTATTATACTCATCCTGCATTTACTTTTGGAAGTGATGAGTTAAGAGGAATTTGGGTAGGAAAATTTGAATTTGTTTGGAATATGAGTGGTAGTAATGGTAATTTCTTTATGACTCCAAATAGTATAACAGATAATAATATTTTAACGGGGTATCATTTTATCGAAGGTACTGAATTAATTCAAACATCTGGAAAATATGGGCTAAATACTTCAAAAACTATTGTTGATTCACATATGATAACAAATTTGGAATGGGGTACAGTTGCTTATTTAACTAATTCATCATTTGGTAGGTGTATAAATAATATTTGCGAAGAAGTAACTGTTAATAATTGCAGTGATGGAACAACTGGTATAGGTGGAGATGAAGTAGATGATATTCAATCTTCTAAAACATGTGATAATGCTAGTAATAGTTATAATGGTGAAAAAGGAATGTTAGCATCTACTACTGGAAATGTAACAGGTATATATGATATGTCTGGTGATAGACCTGAATATGTTGCAGGAGGTATGTCTTATAGCAAAAATACTTTTAATTTTTCTTTAACTGATGGTGTATTGTCTTTTAAAAAATATGATAGTTCTAATCAAAAATATTTTACAGGTTATGCTTTTGGAGATTATAGTACAAAATCTTTTAGATTAGGAGATGCCACGATAGAAACTTATGGTTGGTATAATGATAGTGCTCGTTTGTTTAACGGTACTAATAATTGGTTAGTACGTGGAGGAGATTATAGTAATCATTATACAGCGGGTATATTTAATTTTTATGCCATTGAAGATGATCATGCAGTATCAGGTAGTTCTAGAGCAACATTAATATCTTTAAAATAACTTTACTTTTATTTAAAAATATGTATAATAATACTAGGGAGGAGTAGTATGGCATATTATATTGTTATTAAAGATAAGGATAATTATAGAAAATTAGATATATCTAATATGAAGGAATTTACTAGAATATCAAAATTTAAAAATGGATATTCTTTGGAGGAATTAGATTTATTTACTTCGAAGTTTAATAATGAGGTAGAATTAAAAAGATGTTTATATGAAAATAATATAATTAATTATGATGATATATTAAGTGATATTTCTATTAGAATTAAAAATAAGGATAAATTAGATAAAGTTAGATATGATTTTGTATATAGTGATAGTTTTAAGTATTTAGATATAATGTATTTGAAAAGTACTATAAATATTTTATCTAATGATTTAGTATATTTAAATAAATTATTATCATATTATAGAAATAGTTCTTGTAATAATGAAAATATATCTAAGATAAGATGGATATTACTTGGTAATGATGGATATGAATTAAATTTACATAATGTTATAAATGATTTTATTACAAGAGAAGTATTTAAAATAAATAGAGATACTGGTGAAGTTAGTGTTAAATATAAATCATTACATGATCTTGCTATGTTTACTTATAATTATTCGAATAAAAAGAAAGATAATAAAGTTGAATTATTAAAATTACAAAAAGAGATATTAACTGGTAATACTAAAACTAAAAGTAAGAAATTAATTAATCAAATTGAAGGGCAAATGACATTTTTTAAATAATATACATTCATTTGCTTTTTTCTTTGTTTTGTGCTATAATAATGCCGTTTAAAAAAGAAGGGGGAATTATTATGCTAAATGATAGTTATGTTAATTATTTTTCTTTATTTGAATATGTTAAAAAAATTAAATTATCAAGTGAGTTATTAGAGCATCTAGAGTATACAAATTGCGATTTTGATACTTATATGCATGAAATTTCTAAATATGATGAAGAATATATAATAAACCATTGGATATATTTATTATATAATGAATTAAGATTTAGTCAAAAGATGGAACATTCTAGTTTTGATGTACATAAATTAGTGGATAAGGGAATATTTTTTGATACTTTAAATATTAGTAATAAAAGAATAATTGATATTCATAATTTTGTTACTGAGGAAGATATGGAACCTACTTTTAAGTATAGAAGTGGGGAGGTTAATGTAAGTAAGTATAATACTGATGGTACTGAAGATATATTTTATCGTGGTGTTATGGCTAAAGATGTAAATAAATTTATGAATGATTTTATTAATATATATAAGCATAATGGTACATCATTAGTATTTAGTAATCCATTTTTAGTTAGTGCACTTATGCATTTACTATTTGTAAGAATACATCCATTTGCTGATGGTAATGGAAGAACTACTAGGGTAATTCATAATATTAAGTTTACTGAATCTGTTAATAAGCTTTATGGTACTAAATTAAAAATAAGTCCACTTAATTTATCTGAAAGTATTAATTTAAATAAAATAACTTATGTTAATAAATTAAATGATATATATTTTGATTTAGATCATGATAATGAAGAAGTAATTAATAAATGGTTTAATTTTATATTAGATATGGCTGATGAACAAATATATAAATCTATTAATTTATTAAATAGTTCTAAAAGTTTTATGTTTAAAGATATAGATGAAATATCTAAAAAACAAATGTCACAAGTTAAGAAAAAGTTAAAAAGATAGGTAATATTAGTTATTATCTATCTTTACTTTGGTATTTATTTTTACATTAAAATAGTTAACTGGAGTTTCATAAACTATATATACATTTTTTTTAGGTAATATAAATTTCCATTTACCTAAATTATTATAATAATATAAAACATTATTATTTTTATCACACATTATTACATCAATATTTTCTTTCATAAAACATGTATGAATACTATTACAATTTTTAAACATTAGAGCTTTATTTATATTTTTAGTAAACATAAAACCTTTTAATCTTGTAAAAAAAGTATTACAATTAACTAATTCTATTTCTTTATTATCTATTATTAATTTCATTATACATCACTATTTCATTATACTAAAAATATTGAAAATAGTAAATATTTATGTTATTATTATATATGAAAAGAGGGATAATATGAATAATAAAGGGTTTACTTTAATAGAGTTACTTGCTACAATTATTATACTTGGAATTGTTTCTACGGTTACTATTGTAAGTGTAATTAGTTATTATGAAAAGAGTAAGGAAAAAGCTGTTAGTGCTTTTGAAAAGAATATTGAAGATTATGTTGAAAGTTATAATGCTATGTATGGAAGTAAATTATCTTATGAAGAGATGGGTAAATATCAAAAGTGTTATATGGTTACGAATAATGGTACATCAATTGAAAAATGTGATGATGTTACTTTGAGTAATACTAGTATGAAATTTAATGAATTATATAATAAAAATATTACTGATAGTGCTGTTATAAATCCTTCCACAAATGTTAAGTGTGAGAATGAAGAAATTAAGATATATAGAGATAGTGATTATGTATATTGTTTTATAATGGAAGTTAGTGATAGTAGTTGTAATAACAATAAAATTAATACTTGTAAAAATAAATATAAATTAAATGGAGAATATATATTTAATGAAGAATAAAATTAAAATAGTTATAAGTAGTATATTTTTAATAATTATGGATATAATTATTAAATTAATTGTAAGTAATAAGTTAATATTTAATCAAAGTATAAACGTTATAAATAATTTCTTTTATATAACTTATGTAAAAAATACTGGTGTAGCATGGAGTATGTTAAGTGGTAAGATTAATTTAATAGTTGTATTAACATTAATAATTATATTATTATTAATTGTATATTTATTTAAGAAAGAAAATTATAATAAATATGAAATAATTGGTTATTCTTTGTTATTATCTGGTGCGATTGGTAATTTGATTGATAGAATAATATATGGTTATGTAATTGATTATTTAGATTTTAGAATATTAGGATATAATTATCCAATATTTAATTTTGCAGATATGTGTATAGTTATTGGACTTGTTTTAATAATTATTTTTGGAGGTAAATATGGAAATAGTAGTAGAAATGAATGATATAAGGATAGATAAATATTTAATGGAAAAGTTAGAGTATAGTCGTAATAAAATACAAAAAATGATTGATGATGAATACATACTTGTTAATGATAAGAAGGTTAAATCTAGTTATTCGTTGAAAGAAAATGATGTTATTTATATAGATAATGATTATAGTGATGAAATTGATATAATACCAGAAAATATACCATTAGATATTGTGTATGAAGATGATTACTTACTTGTAGTTAATAAACCTTCGGGTATGGTTGTACATCCTGCACCTGGTAATTATCATAATACATTAGTTAATGCTTTAATGTATCATTGTAATAATTTAAGTGGTGTTAATGGTAAGGTTAGACCTGGAATAGTACATAGAATTGATGCAGATACTTCAGGGCTATTATTGGTAGCTAAAAATGATGAAGTACATAATGCTTTAGCAGAACAAATAAGTAAGAAGACTGTAAAAAGAGAATATATTGCTTTAGTGCATGGAATAATAAATGAAGATTCTGCGACAATAGATGCTCCGATTGGAAGAGATAAATATAATAGAAAGAAAATGGCTGTTACTCCAGAAAATTCTAAAGATGCTGTTACTCATTTATATGTATTAGAAAGATTAAATAATGCAACATTAATTAAATGTGTCTTGGAAACTGGTAGAACTCATCAAATAAGAGTACATTTGAATTATATTAATCATCCAATTGTAAATGATCCTGTATATGGAATTAAACATCAAGAAAATAAGAAATTTGGTCAAATGTTACATGCTAAAACAATTGGTTTTATTCATCCAGTTACTAATAAGTATATGGAATTTTCAAGTGAAGTTCCTAAGGAATTTACTGACATTGTAAATATGTATAGATAGTATATTAAATTTATGTTATAATATAAAAGAAGGTGAATTTATGCAAGATATAATTATTAATGATAAGGATTTATTTATTATGAATTTAGTTCATTATTTTATTACTGAACAAAATTATAATCCTGTGATTATTCATGGAATAGATGATGAAATATGGTTAGAGAATATGGACTCTGATTATAAAATAATTAGAATTGTTTCTCATCATATTCATAATAATGAACAATTAGGATTTGATAAATTTAAATTAAATCAAATAGTAAAAAAATTAAAATTAAAAACATTATCATTTAAAATGAATGTTCTTAATATATATACTGATTTAGGAGATAATGTAAGTTTACAAGATGAAGATGTATTTATTCCTACGGAAAAAGATATTAAAAATGATTCTTTAGTTAAAAAGTTTCCTGATATTGTAGAAAAAACTGAACATGATGATAATGGTATTAATTTCTTTTTAAAGATTACTGATAATATTAATAGTACTACTTCGAAAAAGAATAGAGTAGCAGATAAAATATTTAGTAGAAAATATCCATTAATTACTTATATTTTAATGGGAATAAATATTTTAATATTCTTATTTATGTTATTTGGTAATTATGAAGATATTATGTTAAAGTATGGAATGTATACTCCATATGTAAAGATGGGAGAATATTATAGGTTATTTACTTGTATGTTCTTACATGCTAATTTTATTCATTTATTATCTAATATGTATGCTTTATATGTAATTGGGCCTCAAGTAGAAAGTTTCTTTGGCAAGGGTAAATATTTATTTATTTATTTAGTTGGAGGTTTATGTGGTAGTGTATTATCAATGACATTTAGTCAGACATCTTTATCTGTTGGAGCATCTGGCGCAATATTCGCATTACTTGGAGCTTTACTTTATTTTGGCAATCATTATAGAACATATTTAGGTAGTGTTATTAAAAGCCAGGTATTGCCTATTGTTATTCTTAATTTAGGATTAGGATTTATGTTATCTGGTATAGATAATTTTGCTCATGTTGGAGGACTTCTTGGAGGTATGTTATCTGCGATGATTATGGGTATACCTGAACAAGAAAGTAAGACTGATAGAATTAATGGTATTATTATATTATTGATAGCATTAACATTCTTATGTTATTTAACATTTTGTAGATAGAACTTAGGTTCTATTTTTTTGTTTATATTTAACACATTGTTGGTAATATTTTCATCAGAATGTATTTTTTTTATAAAAAAAGAAGTACTTTGTAATATTTTTTATAATAATGTATATGAAGGGAGGTAAATAAGAGAGATATAATTATATTTATTAATTTCCCAATCAATTATAATATAATTATAAAACTAAGTATGGAATAAAAAGGGTATAAATATTCAAAGGAGAAAATTATATGAAAAAGTTTAGTTTATTAATATTTACCATATTCCTTAGTGTAACTAAATTAGTATATGCTGAAGAAATATGGACTGAAGAAGAATTAAAGGGAGATAATGTAGTTAGTGAATATAGATATCGTTTTTATGAAGAGGTTGAGGAGGGAGAATATTTAGAAAATAATAATAACAAAAAATATGAATATAATGATGAAAGTAGAAATATATATGGAGAATATTCTGAATGGAAAAATTATTGTTCTACCGGAGATAATATGGATATTCAAAGAGGACTTAAATTTATTTATAATGAGATTATTCCTATTAATTATCTTAAAATAGAAAATAATAATAATACAGAATTAAAAATAAATAAAGTTAAAATATATAACAAAGATAATGTTTTGAATGATTCATTGTATTCATGTGTTAACTGTAATGATAATAAAGATACTATTTATAAAAATGGCTATATGGTTTATCAATTTTCAAGTGAAATAAAAGTTGGAGATATAAAATTTGATATAGATATTGAAGGTAGTGATTTAGAATACAATATTATATTAAGTAATGATGAAACATTTAGTGATAAAAAATTAGTTTCTTCATTGAAGGGAAACTCTAATAATAAGTCTTATAAATATAATAATGATTTTAAATTATATAGAAACTTTACTGATCCTATTACTGGTTATAATATTAGTTTTGAAAGATATTATAATATAAGTAATACTTATAATGTATGTAGGTATAGATATGTAAAAAAATATTATTATAATATATTAAAAGTATATTTTGATGATAATTATTATAAAGATGTAAGTGAACTTGGTATACCAGAAGAGTCTTATGATATGTATAAGAAAGATTTAAATGATTATAAAATATATTATAGATATAAGACTTTAGAAGAAGTAGAAAATGAGGAAGATAATATTATAGTAACTCCGATAAATAATGATACTATACCTGTTAAAACTGGTATATTTAAAGAGAAAGATTATAAATATTTGGTTATCTATGTACTTACTTTAATTTTAATAGCATTAATTTTAATAAAACATATGCAAAATAAGTCGACTAAAAATAATAACTAAATAATAAAAAATATGTTAAATTATTAATAGGTGATATTATGTTAAAAATTAATACTGAATTTAGAAAAGGAATTATGTTTATTAGATTAAATGGTGAAGTAGATAAATTAAATATAGATAATGTATTTGTAAATGATTTTAAATATGTAGTACTAAATTTTGATAATTTGCTTTCTATTGATAGTGAAGCGATTAAAGATATAATTGATTATAATAATGAAATAACTAAAAATAATGGTAAACTTATAATATGTAATAAGAATTATAATGTGTTTACTAGTTTATTCAAGAATATTCCAGTGATAGATAGTGAGATAAAAGCATTTAATATTGTATGAAAGGAGCGATATGGATAATCTTACTAATATAATACTAGAAAATGAGAATTTAATTTATAAGATTATAAGTAAGTATTCTGCATATTACGATATTGATGATTTATATCAAGTTGGAGTAATGGGAATGATTAAAGCATACAATAATTATAATAATAGTTATAATACTAAATTTACTAGTTATGCCTATACTTATATAATGGGAGAAATAATTAAGTTTATAAATGATAATAAAGCGTTTAAAGTTAGTAAAGAAAATAGAAGTTTATACAAGAAAATAAATGAAGCAAAAACTATTTTAACACAGCGACTTATGAAAGAACCAAGTAATTATGAATTATCATTGTTTTTAGAAATAGATGAAAAAATAATCAATGAAGTAATGGATATTAATCAAACTATTGATAGCTTAGATAAAGAAATAACAGAAGATGGTAAAAAAGTATTTTTATATGATGTTGTAGGAGAATATAAAGATAATACAGATAATATTTGTTTGTATGAGGAATTAGATAAATTATCTAAAGAAGAATTATTATTATTAAAAAATAGATACTTTTTAGATAAAACACAAAGTGAAGTTGCAAATGAAATGGGTATTAGTCAAGTAAAAGTTTCTAGAAATGAACAAAAAATATTAAGAAAATTATCCGATTCCTACCAAAATACATCAAAAATTGCTTAAAAAAGTGGCAATGTTGCGTATTTGGCAACAGAAAAATATTAAAAAGTATGAGATAATATTATCAGGTGATGCTTATGGGAAGTAAAATTAAAGATACTTGTATATATGATGTTATTTCTAACAATATTAAAAAATATCGTATAGAAGCTAATATGACACAAGAAGATTTAGCGGAGAAAGCAAATTATACGCATCAATTCATTCGAAGAATTGAAGCTCCTCATGTTAAGAAAACTTTTTCATTGGAAACTATTTATTTCTTATCAAAAGCATTGAATAGAAATTTTAGTGATATGTTTGATGGACTTGATGAAATAGATAGAAAGAAATTCTTTAAGGATAATCAAGATGAAAAAGAAGTAAAGAAAATATAGATTAATGTCTATATTTTTTTGTATAAATTTACAAATATTAACAATAATATAAATGGTGATATTATGAAAAATGAAATGTATGATGAAATTGTTAAGAAATATACTCCCAAAGAAGATGTATTAAAAAATGCTATTATTACTTTTTTAGCAGGAGGTGCAATTGGTGCATTAAGTGAATTATTATTAGTGTGTTATAGTACTTTGTTAAATATTCCTAGAAAAGAAAGTGGTGTATTAGTAATTTTAACTTTGATATTTATTTCTTCGATTCTTACTGCATGTGGAGTGTTTGATGTATGTGTTAGTAAACTTAAAAGTGCTTTAATTATTCCAATAACGGGATTTGCTCACTCAATTACAAGTGCTGCATTAGATTATAGAAAAGAAGGTTTAGTTGTAGGAATAGGAGCAAATATTTTTAAATTAGCAGGTACTGTTATATTATATGGTGTAGTTAGTGTATATATATTTGGATTACTTAGACTTATTTTAGGAGGTATGTAATGACTTATAAATATAATAATGTATATATAAAAGATAGTTATACTATCGCAGGAATGTATGAATCAGATGGACCTTTAAGAAAATATTTTGATAAATGTTATACTGATGATTTATATTATGGATGTCCTACATTTGAACAAGCTGAAAGTAAACTATTAATAGATAATATTACTAATTTGCTTTCTAAAAACAAATTAAAGGATACTGATATTAATTTAATAGTAAGTGGGGATTTGCAAAATCAAATTGCTTCATCAGATTATGCAATAAGAAACTTTAATATTCCTTTTTTAGGAGTATATAATGCTTGTGCTATTAGTAGTGAAGCAGTGATTATAGCATCAACTTTTATAGATAGTAAAAAGATTAAAAATGCTATTATATGTACTTCGAGTCATAATACAGCTTCTGAAAAACAGTTTAGAAATCCTAGTGAATACGGCGCTCCTAAAAAGAAATATTCTACATTTACTGCTACTGGTAGTGCTAGTTTATTATTAACTAGTAATAAAACTAATATAAAAATAGAAAGTTCTACAATTGGTAGAGTAATGGATTTAGGAGTAACTGATGTAAATAATATGGGTGCAGTTATGGCTCCAGCAGCAGCAGATACAATATATAGGCACTTAACTGATTTAAAAAGAGAACCAAGTTATTATGATTTAATTTTAACTGGAGATTTAGGAGTTTATGGTAAGAAGATCTTAGTAGAATATTTGGATAAAGAATATAATATAAAATTAGGAAATAATTATAATGATTGTGGTACGATGTTATATGATATAGATACTCAACCTGTTTTTGCTGGAGGATCAGGTCCTGTATGTAGTGCTTTGGTTAATTTTGGTTATATTTTAAAACAAATGACTTCAGGTAAATTAAAGAAAGTATTAATTGTTCCTACTGGAGCAATATTTTCTCCAACATGGACTAATCAAAAAGAATCTATTCCAAGTATTGCACATGCAGTAAGTTTGGAGGTTATATAATGAATTATTTATATGCATTTTTATTCTGTGGAACAGTATGTATGATAAGTCAGTTAATATTAGATAATACTAAACTTACACCAGGGCATGTTACAAGTTTATTTGTAGTAATTGGAGCTTTTTTAGATGTTTTTGGTATTTATGATAAGATAGTTCTTTATGCTGGGGCAGGAGCATTAGTGCCTATAACATCTTTTGGACATTTACTTATTCATGGTGCAATGGACATGGCAGGACAAATTGGACCACTTGGATTAAGCTACGGAGTATTTAATTTAACAAGTGCAGGTATAAGTGTAGCATTATTCTTAGGATTTATTTTTGCGTTAATATTTAAACCAAGACATTAATTTTAATGTTCTTTTTCTTATTATTGTTTCATATACTTAAATGGGTGAAGTTATGAAAAAAGTTGCTATATTATTCGGAGGTAATTCTTTTGAACATGATGTATCTATTAAATCTGCGAAAAGTATAATAGATAATATTGATAAGAATAAATATGATATTACTTTAATTTATATAACTAAAGATAATATATGGTATTTATTTAATGATGATATATCAAAGATAAATGATTTGTCTAATTGTAATATAATAAAAATAGATAATATTATTGAGAAGTTAAATGATGTTGATACTGTATTTAATATAATTCATGGTAATACTTCTGAGGATGGTAAATTACAAGGTTTATTTGATTTATTTAATATTAAATATGTTGGTTCTGATTTATTAACTAATGCTATATGTTATGATAAAGAATATACTAAGATTATTTTAAATAATTATAATATACCAATTGTAAATTATTATGTTATTCATAATAAAAAAGAATTTAATAATATTAAGGAAATAGAGTATCCTGTTATTATTAAGCCTTGTACTTTGGGCAGTTCAATTGGAATAAATGTTGCAAATAATAAGAAAGAATTAAATAAATATGTGAATGAAGCATTTAAATATTCAAATAAATTATTGATAGAAAAATTTATTAAAGCTAGAGAATTAGAATGTTCAATACTTAATATAAATAATAAATTACATATATCTACAATTGGAGAAATAAAATATAATTCATTATTTTATGATTATGATAGTAAATATGTAAATGATTCGAAGTTATTAATACCTGCGATATTAAATGATAATATATCTTTATTAATTAAAGATTATGTTAAAACTATTGTTAAGGTATTAAATATTAAAGGTTTATCTAGAATAGATTTTTTATATGATGAAGAAAATAATAAGGTATATTTAATGGAAGTTAATACTATACCAGGATTTACTGATATTAGTATGTATCCTAAATTATTGGAATATGATAAAATTGAATATAAGAAATTAATATCATTATTGATCGAAGATTCTTTAAAAAAATAGACACTAATTGGTGTCTTTTTCTATATATATTTCTTTAATTATATTATATTTAATGTTATTTTGTTTTAATATTTCTAATAAATTATTACTAGTATTCAAATTATATTTAACTATATCTTTATATTCTTTATTTAATATTTTTATATCTTTAAGTAAATAATCAATATGTTTTATATCATTAAAATTAAAGATAATATCTATATTATATCCTTTGATAGTATCTATAATATTTACTATATCAAGTGCTTTACTTACTGAATTAGTGTATGCTCTAACTAAACCACCAGCTCCTAATTTAATACCTCCGAAATATCTAGTTACAATAACTAAAACATTATTTAGTTCTTTATGTTCTAATACTTTCATCATGGGTATACCTGCAGTACCACTTGGTTCACCATCATCAGAGCATTTTCTTATATTATCAATGATATATGCATAGCAATTATGATTAGCATCTTTATATTTATCTTTAATTAAGTTTAAATATTTATTAACTTCCTCAATATTTTCTACGATAAATAAATTAGCAATAAACTTAGAATTTTTAATTATTATAGTATTTTCTATATTATTTGATATTCTTTTCATATTATCCCTCAAGAATAATTATAACTTAAATTTAATAAAAAGTAAAATTATATTTACTAGTCAATAAATACTATTATTTTTAAAATTAATTTGTTATAATAGATATAGAAAAGAGTGATATAATGAATTATAAATTTAATGATGATACTTTAATACATGGTATTAGTTTTAATCCAATGAAGTTAGAAGGTATATTAAAATATGGAATAGTAAGTGAAAATTATGCTAGGAGTAATAATATACCATATTCAAAGAATTACAATTTTACAATAGATGAAGAAATTAAAGATAAAGATAGTATTAATAAATTAATTATGGATGCTAATAAAGATAATATTTATTTAGTTAGATATTTATATGTATCTGATGATCCATTAAGTGCTTATAATATGTATATTAAAAATGGTATTAGTATAATTATTGAAGATGTTCCTTTTATATATGATAAAAATAAAGAACTTCTTAAAAGAAGTGATGAAGTAGTAGTAAAAGAAAGTATTAGTCCATCAAATATAACAGGTATTATGATACCAGAAGATTATAAAGATAAACCTTTAAATGAAGTAATGATGTTACCTAAAAATATCTTAAATTACAATTTAATTAAAAGTAGTGCAATTGAATTAGTCAACTATTTACAAAGTAATAATTATGAAGTAGATATTACTGAGTTATCATATTTATTAAAGGATTTAGGTATAGCAAATAAATCTGTTAATTCATTATCTAAAGATAATATTGATTATAATGATGCTTTAAATGATTATAAAGATATAATTAATGATATAAATTATTTTCTTAGTGAAAATGTATATAATTATTTTTCTAGTATTTTAGGTAAGAGTGCTACTGTATTAGATATGGTAGAGTTTATTAATAATAAGTATAATAAAGATATAGTAATAGAAAGTATGCAAGGTAAAACAAGATGATTGAGGAAAAATTAAGTAAAGTACCACATACACCTGGATGTTATCTTATGAAAAATAAAGATAATGTTATAATATATGTAGGTAAAAGTAAAAATTTAAAGAATAGATTAAGTTCTTATTTTAAACAATCTCATACGGGTAAAACTGCTAGATTAGTTAGTGATATTTATACTTTTGATTATATACTTACTTCGAGTGAATTAGAAAGTTTACTTTTAGAAATAAATTTAATTAAAAAGTATAATCCTAAATATAATATAATGTTAACAGACGATAAAAGTTATCCTTATATTGAATTAACTAATGATAATATACCTAGATTAATAGTAGTTAGAAATCCTAAAATTAGTAAAAAGAATAATTATGTATTTGGACCATATCCAAATGTATCTGCTGCTAGAAAAACAGTAGAATTATTAAATAGATTATATCCAATTAGAAAGTGTAAGAATTATTCTAAAAAAGAATGTTTATATTATCATATAGGAGAGTGTTTAGGTTATTGTACTAATAAAGTAGATATAAATATAGTTAATAAAATAAAGGAAGAAATAATTTCTTTTTTAAATGGTAACGATAAGATAGTTACTGATAAATTAAAAGAAAAGATGGAAAGTTATGCAGAAAAATTAGAGTTTGAAAAAGCTTTAGAATATAAAGAATTGTTAGACTATGTAAATATTACTTTAGAAAAACAAAAAGTAGAATTAGATGATAAAGTAAATAGAGATGTAATAGGGTATTATACTAAAGATAATTATTTATCTATATCAATTTTATTTATTCGTGGAGGCAAATTATTAGATAAGAAAAGTGTTGTATTTCCTATGGTAGATACTTTAGAAGAAGAGTTATCTACATATATTTATAAATTTTATTTTGAACATACAATAAGACCAAAAGAAGTATTAGTAAGTGGTATAGATAATGAAGTATTTAGTAATTCTTTTAATATTAAATTTATTACTCCTGAAAAAGGTAGTAAAAAGAAATTATTAGATTTATCTAATGAAAATGCTAGAGTATGTTATAATGAGAAAGTATCTTTAATGTTAGAAAAAGAAGAGAATTTATTAGATTCAATGAAGACACTAGCAAGCCTACTTAATATACCTAAGGTTAGTAGAATTGAATTATTTGATAACTCTAACTTATTTGGTAGTTTTAATGTATCTGGTATGGTTGTATTTATTGATGGTAAACCTGCGAAAAGTGAATATAGGAAATTTAAGATAACTAATGATGTTAATGATGATTATGGTACCATGAAAGAAGTTATTTATCGAAGATATTTTAGAGTATTAAAAGATAAGTTAGAACGCCCTGACTTAATAATTGTAGATGGTGGACTTGGACAAGTTAATGTTTGTGAAGAAATAATTAATTCTTTGAATATGAATATACCTGTCGCAGGACTTAAAAAAGATGATAGACATAGTACTAATATGTTAATTACAAGCAAAAGGGAAATAGTACTTGATAAAAAGAGCAATTTATTCTTACTTTTAACTAGGATGCAAGATGAAGTACATAATTATACAATTAGTTATCATAAGAATTTAAGAAGTAAGGGAGCTTTAGCAAGTATTTTAGATAATATACCTGGAGTAGGAGAAGTTAGAAGAAATAAACTGTTAAAGAAATATAAAACAATAGATAATATGAAGAATGCTAGTATTGAAGAATTAAGTGAAATATTACCTAGTGAGATAGCTAAGGAATTTAGGGAATATTTATTGAATAATTCTTAGATGTATTCTATGCCATTACATAACTTAAAAGTTATTACATGGTTTTAAAAGCCTTAAAAAAGTCTTTTAAAAGAATTTAGATACCTTAAAAAGTTATCTAAATTTAATTGTTTGTATAGATTATAGTTAATATTTATGATAAAATAATTATTAGTGCAAGAATATTTTATTGTAGGAATAGTTAGTTAGTACTAAGCCGAATTTTGCGAAAAAACAATTAAATAAATAAAGAAATGAGTGAAGTTTATATGGATGAATATAAAAGTATGAGAGAATTATTTAATAGTTTAAAGCCTGCGTTTGATGTTAAATTAAGATTAATTAATAAAGATTATGATTATATAACTAGAACTGATATATGGAATTATTTAAAGATAAATAAATGGTGTAAAGATGTTAATTTAAGTATATCTGAAATGGTTGATGATATAATGATGGTTGATATTTATAAAGTAGATAGATTTTTAAAAGAACATTTAAAGAAAAATGATAGAAATATGTTATAGAGGTAAATAAATGAATGAATTAAAAATAAATCATGTATATAAACATTTTAAAGGAGATTTATATTTAGTATTAGATGTTGCAATAAACAGTGAAACTAATGAAGAAATGGTTGTATATAGGGCATTATATGTTGAAAATAAATTATATGTAAGAAATAAAGATATGTTTTTAAGTGAAGTAGATCATAATAAATATCCTAATTTCAAAGAAAAATATCGTTTTACTTTACAAAATATTAAAAGCGTTAAAGAAAAATAGAAAGAAGTGAAAGTATGAATTTTAATTTAATTATGTTAATATTAGGTATACTTTTAGTTATATCTGTTATATTAATTTTAGTTATAAAGAATAAAAAGTTTAAAGTAATACCAGGTATATTAATATCTCTTGTTATAGTTATAAGTGGTAGTTTATATTTACCTGAATTAATGGATAAAATTAATTATGGATTAGATTTACAAGGAGGATTTGAAGTATTATATCAAGTTAGTCCAATCGAAGGAGAACTTAATAGTGATATGGTATATAATACTTATAAATCTATATTAAAAAGAATAGATATTTTAGGAGTTAGTGAACCAGAAATATCTATTGAAGGTGAAGATAAAATAAGAATAAGACTTGCAGGAGTAAAAAATAAAGATGAAGCAAGAGAAATATTGTCTTCAACTGCAGTTTTAACATTTAGAGATCCTTCGGATAATATTTTATTAACTTCTGATGTTCTTGGAGGTAATGCAAAAGTATCTACAGATAATCAAGGAAGATATGTAATAAGTTTATCTATAAAAGATAAAGATGCTTTTTATGAAGCTACTAAAAAAGTAAAAGATATGATGGATAACAGAATGGTTATTTGGTTAGATTTTGAAGAAGGAGTAGATTCATTTAGAAAAGAAGAAAAGAAATGTGGTAGTGATAGTTCTAATTGTTTATCTGCACCATATGTAAATGAAGCGTTTGCAAGTGATGTTGTAATTCAAGGAAACTTTACTAAAGAATCTGCAAAGAAATTAACTGATTTAATTAATTCGGGAGCACTACCTACAAAATTAGAAGAAATATCTAGTCGTACAGTGGAAGCTTCTTTTGGAGAAAATGCTTTAAATAAAACTTTAATTGCTGGTGTTATTGGAATAATTTTAGTAATTATATTAATGATTATAGTATATAAATTTTCAGGATTTATTACGGGAATTTGTTTTATAATTTATACTGTTTGTTCATTATATATATTCTATTT
>OJAW01000970.1_pt1 | contig 17903 bp, 15 predicted proteins | sample 1589151 | NCBI WGS metagenome assembly OJAW01 (sample SAMN03283290) | human gut metagenome | biome: human-associated habitat; material: feces | host: Homo sapiens | place: Peru | collected 2012
GGTTTTAAAAGAACGTTCTTTTTATAAAGTGTCTATTTTTACTTGACTACTTCAACTTTGGTACTATTTTTTAAACATAAATACAATATTATTTTGAATAAATCTTTTTAATCTTGTTGGTTCACATATAATTCTATATAGCCACTCTAAATTAAGTTTAATAAATAATTTTGGAGCTCTTTTTTTGCATCCACTTAATACATCAAAGGTACCCCCTACACCAATAAAAACTCCTTTTTTGGCTTTTTCTATATATTTGTTTATTAATAATTCTTGATTAGGAACTCCTAAAGCAATTAATATTAGATCTGGAGATAAAGAAATTATTTCTTGCATAATTTTATCTTTATCTTCTACATAACCATCACTAAATCCAACAATATTAATATTTGGATATTTTTGATTAATATTTATAATCAACTTATCTAAAACTTCTTTTTTAGAACCAAATAAATATATACTCTTTTTATTTTTATTACATATTTCAAGTGCTTTACTAGATATATCAACACCAGTAATTCTTTCTTTAATATTTATATTATACTGTTTTGCTTTTTTTATTATTGATATACCATCAGGAACTAAAATATTATTATCATTTAAAAGCATTTCTTTTATCTCTATATTTTTATAGGATTTCATAATTATTTCAGGATTAACAGTTATAATAAATTTTTTTTTATTTGTAATAAGTAAATCTTCGAGTATACTATAAAATATGTTTTCTTCTTCATTGTATATTTTTTCTAATATATCTTTCATTTTTCATCCTTTTTTATATAATCAATAATTACTTTTGCTTTATGAGACCAATCATTATCCTTTGCTTCTTTAGTTAGTAAATCCAAATATTTTTTATCATTTTTTAATTTCATTGCTTCGTCTAATTTTTTTATAAAGTCTTCATAATTTTTACCAATTAAAACAGATTTATATTTTCTACATTCAAGCATATCTGTAGTAACTATAGGTTTTTTCATAGCCATATATTCAAAGAGTTTTACAGGACTAGTAGATGATGTTATATCATTAAGTACAAAAGGAATAATCATTACATCCATTTTACTAGCATAGTTTTTTAATACTTTATAATCCCTAGGTCCAAAAAAATAAACATTTTTAAGTTCATTTATACCAGATAAATCAAAACTTTCATCATATTTTATACCAAATAAAACTATGTTATATTTATTTGTATCATTAATTTTCTTTATTAAATCATAATCAAACCAACTAGCAAGAGCACCATAATAACAAATACATGGTTTATTTAATACTTTAGTAAATTCACTTTCAAATTTATAGTCTTTATCAATTGTTTGAAAAAAGTTATAATCAACACCATTCGAGGAAAAAATTAAATTTTCTTTACCTCTTTTTTCTATTATATCTTTTTCTAAATTATCTGCGGTTACAACTACATAAACATTTTTTTTATGATTTAATATATATTCATATTTATCAGAAATATTTTTAGGCAAATCTTTTGTTCCAGATAAAACTGGAGAAATATGATCTATATATTCATAAATAAATTTAAAACCATTTGCAATATAATTTTCAATATTTTCTACAGATAATTTCCAATCCGTAGAATAAAGCTGTATATATTTTGGCTTATTAATATTCTTTAAACAATTCATAAGAATTTTATTTAATGCTTTATTATTATAATTAAATAAATATAAATTATCACTAAACTTTTTATATATTTTTACTTTATCTGTCATTGTAGTTACTTCATAAAATACTAAACAATTATTTTTAGATAAATTATTTGCAATATGTTGTGGTCTTTGAAATAAAGGTACATTATAACCAAAACTACTTCTCCATAAAATAATCCTATCATATTTATTGTCGCTTAATATTTTTTCTATTTCTTTAGTATATTTTTTCTTATTAAATATGGTTTTAAAACTTATTTTATCTAAATAATTTGCAATTATATATGCTCTTAATTTTTTACAAAATCCAATAAATCCATATTTTTTATATACATTTACAAGTTTACTTATTTTTTCTTTCATTTTATCTCCTTCTATACTGCTAACACAATTATAACATGATAAAAAAAAAGTACCAATAATTTGATACTAATTTTTAAACTTTTCTAATATTGCATCAACTATTTTTTCTGATGCATGTCCATCTCCATAAGGATTTGATGCTTTACTCATTTTTTCATATTCTTTTTTATCTGTTAATAATTTTTTAGTTTCATTATATATTGTTTCTTCATCTGTTCCAACAAGTTTTAAAGTACCTGCTTTAATTCCTTCGGGACGCTCTGTTGTATCCCTTAAAACTAAAACAGGTTTTCCAAGTGATGGAGCCTCTTCTTGAATTCCACCACTATCTGTTAAAATTATATAACTTTTATTTTGAAAATTATGAAAATCAAATACCTCAAGAGGTTCTATTAAATGAACTTTATCATCACCATTAAATATTTCATTTGCAATTTCTCGCACCTTTGGATTTAAATGTATTGGATATATTACTTTTACATCATTAAATTCATCGGTTATTTTTTTTACAGCCTTAAAAATATTTCTCATAGGTTCACCTAAATTTTCTCTACGATGAGCTGTAAGAAGAATCATTTTTTCATTAGATTTAATCCATTCAAGTTCAGGATGAGTATAATTTTCATCCACTGTTGTAGCCATTGCATCAATTGCAGTATTTCCTGTAACATATATTTTACTTTCATCTTTACCCTCTTTTAAAAGGTTTTCTTTACTCATTAAAGTTGGAGCAAAATACATATCTGTCATACAGTCTACCATTTGTCTATTCATTTCCTCAGGATATGGAGAATATTTATCATAAGTTCTAAGTCCTGCTTCAACATGTCCTATTGAAGTGCCATTATAAAATGCCGCTAAAGCACCTGCAAAAGTTGTTGTTGTATCACCATGAACAAGCACAATATCCGGTTTTTCTTTTTTAATAACTTCCTCCAGTCCTGTTAATGCTCTAGTCGTAATATCTCCTAAAGTTTGTCCTTGCTTCATAATGTTTAAATCATAATCAGGTTTAATATTAAATGTTTCTAAAACACTATCAAGCATTTGCCTATGTTGTGCTGTTACCACAACTATACTTTCAATTTCTTTTCTTTTTTCTAATTCTTTTACAAGAGGAGCCATCTTTATAGCCTCCGGTCTTGTTCCAAAAATACTTATTACTTTAATCATTGTTTTCCGCTTTTATAAGATTTAACATTTCATCTAAATTTCTATTTGATTCATCAAAATATTCTTTATTAACTTTAAATCTTTTTTCATTTATTACTTTATTAAATATATTAATAAAATTATCATTATTTAAGTTTGAAAACAAAACTTGATTTTTTTCAAATTTATAATTATCATATAAATACTTTGTTTTATTATAATAGTGTCTATGACTATCATATAAAATATTAATATTTGGTATTCCAAATAAATTAAACAATAATGTTCCATGATATCTCATTGAAATAGCGCAATCGACATTTTTTAATATTTCACATACATTCTTAAATGAATTTTCATATTTAGTAATTGTTATATTAACGTTATTAAATTCATTCATTAATTTTTTATAATAAAATATATCATTATTGCAATAATCATAAAAAGGAATTAAAATTATTTTATATTTTTTATTATTTTCATTTAAATAATTAATTATCTGCTTTAAATTATTTTTTACTATACTATAACTATCTTCAGTACAAATATAATTAATTGCAATACATAATTCATTAATATTTTTATGTTTGAAATCTTTATAATTACAACTAAATACCAAATCGTCAACTATTTTAACTTTTGAAACATCAATTTTATATTTTTTTAATACTTCTAAACTATTAGTATCACGAAGAGAAATATACGTACAATTTTTAAAAATATAATCTAGTTTAAATAGATACTCTTCATTTGAAAAATCATCACTGGTACTAAGTCCATATAAAATAGTTTGTTTATTAAATTGTATCATTCTATAGCAAATATTTATTAAAGAATTTGAAAGAGTAAGTTGATCATTATAATAGTCATAATCGCTATCATCTAAAAGTGCTCCTCCACCTACAATAACTGTATCAAAATAATTTGCTAAAATATTAATGTCTAATATACTTTTTGGATAGTGAATAATTTTAAAATTAGGATATTTTGTAATATCGAAATCTCTATTTTCTGAAAGCATAACAGTTAAATCAATATTATCTATTTTTTTTAATTTAGAAACAAGAACTTCAAGCATTAATTCATCACCTAAATTTGGTGCTCCATAAAAACCAATTAATAAAACCCTTTTTTTCTTAACATTGTTATCTAATGTTAACATTTCCAAATTTGAGTATTTATTTTGTTCTTTTATAAAATTTAACATTAAATTAAAATTTTTATTGAAATTAGACATTTCACTTTCTAATAAATCAACTTTCTTAGTCAATATATCACATTTTTCATTAATATTATTAAAATCTATTTCTATTTTATTTACTTTTTTATTTAATTCTATAATATTATTGCAATTATCATCAATTTTTTTTAAAAGATTTTTTATTTTTTTCATAATACCTCAATTAAATTTTTTCTGACAATTCTTTTGCCTCAACCATACAATCTTCCATGGAACAATAAGTCCAAGCTCCATATCTTCCAACACTATAAACATTTCTATTTGCTAAATCTTTCATTATTTTTCTTACTTTTAAATCATTTTGAGCATCAATATGAACATATGCTGGATCCATAACAATGCTTTCATATGCCTCTAAGCTAAATGTATCATCTATTATTCCACATTTTTTTAGATTATCTAAAGTCAGGCTTAATTGCCTATTTATATCTTCATCAGTTATTACAGTGCCTTTTGGATATCCAATTTCAATATACATACTTAATTTATCAGCACCTAAAATATTATCATAAAAACCAACTCTATAAAAATTTATATTTTTGTCTGGAAAATATAGCCAATGATGATCATTATATTTTGACTTTTTATTAAAACCTAAATTAAATACTAAAACTTTGTTATATGTTAATTCATTACTAAAATCAATATATTCTTTATTATTAGTAAGTTTCAAAAATTTATCAAATGGCATTGAATTAATTAAATACTCATAATAAATTTCTGTTCCATCAGTAAGAATAACCTTTTTATCTTCTAAATTAATAGATTGTATTATTGAATTTAATAATATTTTATTCTCATCAATATCTTTCATTAAAACATCAATAATGACTTGAGCACCCTTTTTTGGATACATAAATGTATTATTGTATGAGTTAACTTTATTTTGTTTCATATTATCAATTATTGCTTTTATATCAGCATAAGGAAAAAATCTTCCCATAGCATCTTTATCAAGTTTAGTTAAATCTACAGCATATAATTTTTCATTATAAGGTTTTAAAAACATTTCTGTAATTGATTTACCAAATTTTCCGTAAAGCATATCTAAAAAATTATCATAATTTTCTTTTTCTTCCTTGTTAAATAAATCATATAAGCAATCTATAAATTTATCTTTAGAAAGCTCATGAATATGTGTTTGAAAAGGAAAATCAATTAACTTATCATCAAAATAAATAAATGTTTTTTTATCTTGCGTAACAAAATCATTTTTATCTAAACTATCAATAAACTTTTTCTTAAATTCATCAGTTTTAAAATGAAAGAAATGCCCAGCATAATCCCATACATAATCTTTATTATAATGAGTTTTACAATATCCTCCGACTTCACTATCTTTTTCAATAATTAGGTAATTTTCTTTACAATAACTTGCAAAGGTCAAACCAGATATACCGGCACCAATAATTAAATATTTAGTTTTCATATTTTTTCACTCTACTTTCTTTTAAATAAATTCTTTATTTTACAAATGACAGGATTACTCCATATTAATAATCCAAATGTAAATCTATGAAATTTTGTAGTTCTTGATATAACCCAAGAATGATTATAAAACTCTGGATATTTTTTTAATCTATTATCAAATTCTCTAAAAGGTTTACTACTTTTATGATAATTAATACAAATATAATATTGAGTATATAACATTGGAATAATTAACTTGTTTTTTATGTACCTTTGTTTATTTTTTGAAATTTTATCATACATTTCATAGTATGCTTCCAACATTGCAAAACATACATTTTCATGATGCTTATAATTTTTTTTATAAGAATTTCTTGATACTGATTGTCCATCTCTTCCTAAAAAATATCTATAGATATTTAAATCATAGTATGTAATAGTATCGCATAAAATTGCCACATAAGTATTAAGCTGCATATCAACATAGAATGTTTTTTCTAAAAGTTTATATTTACCGCTTTTTAACATATCAGTCCTATAACTTGAACAAGAAAGTATTGGTCCCCAAGAAGTAAACCCATATTGCTCATAACATAAATCATCAAATTTATATTTTATTCCAGGTTTTAAATGAGTATATATTTTCTTTATATTAGCAACATTATCTCTTGCAAAATCCTCTATATAATTGTTTAAAACAATATCCGAATCTTCTTTCTCAAGAATATCAATTAATTTTGCAAATTGTTCAGAATCAACAGTATCATCACCATCTATTATTTTTACATACTTTCCTTTTGCTTTTTGAATTCCAATATTTATTGTAGAACCATGCCCTCCGTTTTCTTTATCAATTAATTTCACTAATTCATGTCCATTAAATGTATATTTCTTTACTAATTTTTTTGCAATTTCCGCAGTATTATCTTTGGAACCATCATTTACTATTAATATTTCAATTTTATTTGCATTTTTTTGATCCATGATAGAAAAAACTGTATTATTCAAAAATTGAGCAACATTGTACGATGGAATAATAACGCTTAATATTGGTTTATACACCCTATCAAAATTTAAAGGTATATACTTATCTTTTGAGTACATATTAATTTCTTTTTCAATTGTTTCTTTAAAACAATATTTTTTTGATACTGAATCACTTTCCATTTTTGCAACTTTTTTAAAATAATCTGGTTCATAATACATTTTTTCTATAACATCTGCATACTCAATATAATTTTCTACATCACATAAAACGCCTAAATTTTCTGGAATAAATTGTTTAACACCATCAATATTTGAGGTAACCACTGCACAACCAGAAGCACAAGCCTCACAAGATGAAACTGCCTGTGAATCAAATCTTGTTGGAAATAAACCAATACCATGAGTCAAATGAACTTTTCTAATTTCTTCATGACTTAAAAATTTATCAAAGATATGAATATTTTTAAAATCTTTTAAAGGTTCTAAAATTAAATCATGCAAAGATCCACTACCATAAATATCAAATTCCAAATCATCAAAAAATGGTCTTCTACTTAATTCTAAAATTATTCTAACAACAGTATCAAGAGAATAAGAATTTAAATCATCAAACTTTCTTATAACAAAAATTTTTTTTCTTAATTCAGGATTTTTGTCTTCATACTTAAATAAATCTGTATCAATTAGACACGGAATAATTTCATAATTATCAAATTTGATATTTAATAGTTGTTCACATCTCTTCTTTGTCCACTCTGTAACAAAACACCACTTTGCATTAGGCATTGCAGCATATTTTTTAATATAAAAATCTTTTATAGCAAATTCATTTCTCATTGCATCATTTATTTGCAATGGCTCACAAAAATAATGACTAGCATACTTTGGATAATCCCAATATAAAGTTTCAGCACCATGTAAAAAGAAATATAATAACGTATTACTTAAATCAACACTTTCTAAAACATTAGCATAATTATTATCAAAAAAATGAATTAATATTTTTTTATATTGTTTTTTTTGAAGCAAAGTTCTTAAAAAATAGAAATTTCCAGTATATACATCGACACCATGATAATTATATTTTCCATAACTTGAAACAGCATTAATGTTTACTACATCAATATTCCAATTTAACTTTTTATAAGCTAGCACTCTTGTATGTATAAATGCACAATTATACTTATTATCTTCAGAAGGATAGCCAGGTGTAACAACCAAAGTGTCTCCATTAAATTCATCGTAATTAATTTCACACATATCAAAGCCTAAATCAATGTGATTAATAATAGTTTCAGATTTTGGTGGGACATATAAAACTACCATATAATATTTAAAATAGTCATCTGAAATAACTGAAGAAACTCCCAAATTAAATTTTAAAATAATTTGCTTTCTCCTATTTATAAATTCTAAAAATGTTGCATTCCCTTTTTTACAAATTCCATCAAATTTCACCGTTAAATTCTTGTTTAACTCTTTCTTAAAAAACCTTGGAAAAAAAACTAAAGAATGAGTATCGCTATTATTTTTAATTTCTAATTTATTATCATAATATTTAATATTCGCTTTTCCTTTAACAATCCATTTTTTATTTAATAAATTCATTACTACACCTACTTCTTACCTTCCATAAACTTTAAATATTCATCACACACTTCTTTACCACCTATTTTTTGGGCAACACCATGTTCTATCCATACAACTTTATCACATAATTTTTTTATTTGAGAAAGTGAATGTGATACAAATAATACTGTTGTTCCTCCCCCAATCATTTCCATCATCTTTCTTTCACTTTTTGCTTGAAATGCTATATCTCCAACAGATAATATTTCATCAACAATAAGTATTTCCGGATCAACTATTGTTGCTATTGAAAATGCAAGTCTTGCAACCATACCTGATGAAAAGTTTTGAACTGGTACATCTAGAAAATCCTTTAATTCAGAAAATTCAACAATTTCATCAAATTTTGAATCAATAAGCTGTTTTGAATAACCCATTACTGCACCATTTAAATAAATGTTTTCTCTTGCGGTAAGCTGTGGATCAAAACCCGCACCAAGCTCAATCATAGGACAAATATTTCCATATGCATTAACTTTTCCTTCCGTAGGTTTCATAACACCCGCAACAACTTTTAAAAGTGTAGATTTTCCTGCACCATTTGAACCAATAAATCCAACAACTTCACCTTTTTTAATATTTACATTTACATCTTTTAAAGCCCAAAAATCATTTTTTACTTTCTTTTTATGTTTTCCCAAATCAACAAACCACTGTTTTAGAGAAAAGCCCTTTTCTATTCCGAGGTTAAACTTCATTGAAACATTTTCTATTTCAATCATATTTTCTTTTTCCATAAATACCTCCCTAAACATAATAGATAAATTTATCTTGTTTTTTCTTAAAGATAAATATACCTAGCAATAAAATAATTAATGCAGATACACCACATCCAGCAAACTGACCAAATGTTGGTGTATAATGATATAAAATTATACTTCTTGCAAAATTAATGAATTGATACATTGGATTAAATTTCATAATAAATTGTAATGTAGGATTATTAATTATCGATATATCATACATAACTGGTGTAAGATATGTCCAAATTGTTATAATAATTCCATAAATATAGAACATATCTCTTAAAAATACAGAAATAGTTGATAAAATAAATCCCATTCCAACGGTAAATAAAAATAAACATATAAACGAATACGGTAAAAGTATATGTTGCCAACAAAGTCCAGTACCCGTAGCAATTATTACAATATAAAGTGGTATTAATGTAAGTAAAAAGTTAATACCCACAAAAATACACTTAGAAAGTGGAAAAATATATTTTGGAATATAAACTTTATTAATTAAGCTAAAGTTTCCTACAACACTACTCATAGCAAGATTACTTGCCTCACTAAAATAGTTAAAATATGTAAGACCAATTAGTAAGTATGCAAGATAGCTTACTCCTGGAGTTGAAAACTTAAAAACATTAGAAAAAACTATAGCCATAACAGCCATCATAAGAAGTGGATATAAAAGGCTCCATACAACTCCCAAAACACTTCTTTTATACTTTACTTTAAAATCTCTTGAAACAAGTTGTTCAAGTAAAAATGAATATTTTTTATAAACATACTTTAAATTATTTATTATTTTTCTCATTAAATTCACTTCCTTTAAAAAGATAATGCAAATAATATTTACTATTATCTATGAAATTCTATTCCCGTTTTATTAAATGTATTCAAATCCCAGGCTTTTCCCGATTGTATCCATTCAATCATCCTACTTTCAGTATAAAGATTATTTAAAACACGTCTATCCCTATTTTTAGGAATATTTTTAAATAAATCTTTTGTTAATCCATTATTTAGCAAAATTTCATATGTATCTATCAAGTCTAAATATGAAACAGCAGCATTAGAAATTTCTAATTTATGTTTTTCATTAATTCCCTTTATTAATAACATTGGATTTTGCCTATAATTATCTTTTCCTTCTCCATGATCAGCCATTATGTATATAATAGAATTATCAAATGAATTATTGTTCTTAAGTCTCTTTATAAATGCATCGATTATTTTTATGGTTGAAGTTACCTTTTGTTCATATGTTCCCTTATCTATAATATTTACATTTTCATCATTATCAAAAGGTACATGCCCACCTTCAAAATGTAAAATTTGAAAATAATTCCCATCTATAGTGTTTAATGTTTCATTATTTACTAAATTTTGATAAACATCACTATTACTCCATGAGTAATAAGTACTGTCATTTTTATTTTTACATAAATTAAAATCAGCAGTCTCTATTTTAGAATACTTTTTTAATATAAATGGTAAATATTTAAACATATCATACTTTACAAATTGTTTAAAAAGACTTATACCATTAATTGAATTTGAATACAATTGAACGTTTTCAAAACTATCTATAACTTTAGACGAAGAATAAATTTCGTATTCGTAAAAATTCTTATGATATCCTTTTTTATCAAGCAATTTAAATAGTTTTGAATTATCAAATGAATTTACATAATAATCAACAAAATCAACTTTTTCCTCATTCCAAAAACCAGAAAGGATAAACGGAATTGAATCTCTTGTAAATAAATACCCTGATGTCGTATCTGGATAATAAGTAAAATCATCAAATGTATTACTAAATTCTTTATTACTATCTAATACACTTTTAAAAATTCTTGAATCCACTGAATCAGCTATTATAATAAACATATTTTTATTATTTGAAATTGTATTAATATTATTAGTAGTTGCAGAAACAATATTTTTCTTTTTAAATATATCAGTAGTTAAAAATGTACTTATCAATGAAACCAATAACATTGAAAAAACAGCTATATTAATATAATTATTTATTTTAATTGTTTTATTAATACTAAACCTTTTTACTAAAATAATTTCCATGATTGCGACAGTTAAAAAAACAATTAATGTTTTAATATTTTCTAAATTAAATTTTGAATAATCTATAACTGAACCATTTAATACCGGTAACTTATTAATAAAAAAATTTCCTTGAATATACAATACTAAAAATATAATAAATACAATAATCAAAAAAGTTTTATAAATACTTTTATTTTTACTTAATACTAAAAACAAAAGAAAGCATAACATAAAAAGAAACAAAAAAGTTATTAAAAAGAAAATCATAATTTTTGGTAATAATAAATATAAATCAAACCAAAAGTCATTTATATTTTGTGCATATGTTACAATTGGTTCATAAACACAAAACATAAAAGCAAATGAAAATGAAATAATACTAGAATAAATTATTAATTTTTTGTTTTCTTTTTTCATCATAATTTCTCACTTTCATAATATTTTTTAAGACTTTCATATAAATAATTATTTTCTTTTCTAGTTTTAATTGCTATTCTAATATATTCTCCACTATCAAATCCATTTTTATTTGTTAATACTTTTATTAAAATATTATAATTATTTAATAAATATTCTGCTAAAGTTTGTGCTTTACCAACATTTAGCTTAATCATAAAATAATTAGCTTGAGATTCGTAAACATAAATATTTTTAATTGTTTTTAATTCTTCATAAAAAATTTTTCTTTCATTTACAATTGTATTACAAGCATCTATATATTCTTTTTTATATATACTAATTATTTGCAAAAAATATTCTGCAAAAGAATTAATATTCCAAACTGGTAATTTATTATTTACTAAGTTTATAATATTTTGATCACTACATCCTAGTATTCCTAATCTTAAACCTGGAACACCATATGACTTACTAATACTTTTAATTACAATTAAATTTGGATATTTATTAAGAATATTATCATCAAATAATGTAAATCTAGAATCTGAAAAATCCCCAAATGATTCATCAAACACTATTTTTTTATTTTTAATTTTAGCATAATTTAATAATTCATTTATTTCATTTAAATCTAATTGAGAACCACTTGGATTATCTGGAGATACAATTATCACAGTATCCACATCATTTATTTTATTTTTAATTTCCTCAATAGAAAGCCTAAAATTATTGTCTTTACTATAAATATATGAAATATCACAATTATCAAAACATCTAATGTACTCATTAAAAGATGGAACTGTTAATGCTATACTTTTACCTACTACATATTTTAATTGATTAATTAATTCAGCAGCACCATTGCCCACTAAAATGTTATTTTCACTAAAATTAGTAAACAAACGAGATGCACATATTCTTTGCACCATTTGACCAGACGGATAATTAAATAATAATTCATCATAAAAATACTTCATTTTATCTAACATCTGCTTAGTTGGAAAATATGGATTAACAAGATAACAATAATCAAGCATACCATTAAAACGCCAGTACCCACCAAAGCGACTGTGAAATGATGCTAATTTTTCAGATGAATTATTTGAAAAAATTGTTTTTGCAATATTGTAATCTTGAGCATCATCAATTTCATACCATTTTTTTTCAATAACAAATCCATAAAGATTAGCTTCCTTAAGACCACTTATTACCTTCAAAACAAGCTCATAATAATCATTATTACCATAAGTTTTTATATAAGTTTGTAAAAACGGCACATAAAATCTTTTACTAAAAACTTTACTAAATTTATAAATATTTACGGTTTTATAATAATTATCTACATTATTTATATCAAAATCTTTTTTTTCAACAAATGATGAAACAATATTTTTTTGCAAAGTAACCATTGTCCCATCCATCCACTGCTCATATTTTGCAATAACAGCACAATCGGCATATTCAGATTTTACCAAATCGTTAATAATATTATGATCATAAATTAAATCAGACTCTAGTAAAATAGTATCATCTTGTAATAAATATTTTCTTGCTAAATACAATGAATATATATTATTAGTTTTATCATAGATATCATTATCTACATACTCAATATTGACTTTTTTATTTAACTTTTTTTCATCAATAAATTTTTTTACATTTTCTTTTTTATATCCTAAAACCAAAATCAATTTATTAACATTTGCTTCTAAAAGTGAATCTATTGTCCTTTCCAATAAGGTTTTACCATTTACGTTAAGTAAACATTTTGTATTATTTTTTGTATATTTACCCAAACGTGATCCCATTCCAGCAGCTAGCATAATTGCTTGCATATTTTTCCACCTTTCTTTGATTATTAATCAGATTATTTTTCTATTTTTATTTCGTCAGATTCAACCTCTTTGTTTTTATTTTCATCAATGCCAAGTTTGTTACTTACTTTTTTCTTTATTTTTCTAAAGTAAATACCTAAAAATGCACCAACCGCTATAGCAATTCCCGCAACAGCTTGAATAGCATAGGTCATAACTGATGGGTCAATGTAAGCATTAACATTTTCACTATAAAATAACATAAATGAAACGATGAAAAACATTACAAATAATATTTTACTTATTTTTTTCATTACTTCTTTTCCTTTCTTTTATTTTTTCTTGAATACACTCTATAATATATTTAGCACCTTTTTCCGATGAACACCCTATATTATAAATTGTATCTTTAAATAGTTTTTCTATATCTTTTGAATATTCATTTTTATTATCTAATAAATATTGAACATTATCAAGTATTTTATCTAATTTATTTGGATTAATTGATATACCCATAACATTTCTAGTCCATACATTATAAGGTTCAACATCTATTTCTTTGTAGTTTGGATTCATAACTTTCATTGGTGTATCAATAAATAATACTGGTTTTTTAGTGGTAAATGCATATTCATAACAAATACCAGACCAATCAGTTATAAGTAAATCAGCATCTAAAATTGAACTATTATTTGAAAAATCAGTTTGAATTATAATATTTTTATTATCTTTATATTTATCCTTTAAAGCCTCAAATTTTTCTTTCTTATGTCTAACCTCCTGTGGATGTGGTCTTAATGTTATAACATAATTTTTATTTTTTGTTAGTTCATTTAATAATTCATCTAAACATAAATCACAAATATTATCTTTTTGCCATGATGGTGCTATTAATATTGACTTTGTTTTATTTTTAGTTTTCTTTTTAGGCTTTTTACTATAATTATCAAGCATATCATCAAGTAATGTATATCCATATTCATAAATTTTTCTATCTAAATTAAAGAATTTAAACGTAGCTTCGGCTTCCTCTTTTTGATATTTCCCACTTGCAAAGAACACATCATAAGCATTTACTGATTTATATCTTTGAGTAAGATTTATACTATCAATTCCATGTGGAATATATATATAAATTATATCTTTTCTTATATAACTTTTTTTAATATGATAATTTTCAAGATCTGGCATTGTCATTACTACAACATCAGCATCCATTTTCATCATCATTGTTATTAATTTTTTTTCTTCAATATAATAAGCCTTAATTTGTTTATTATCTTTTTCTAAATTAAAGATGTTATCATTATAATCACTTGTTATATAATGAATTACTATATTTGTATGATTTAAAATATATTCTATTATACCTTTATAATATTTATAGAACCCATTACTTTCTGAATAAAATACTAAATGCTTATTAGCAATTTTGAAAAATCTTTTATAATCTTCTTTTTCTTTTTTAATTTGCTCTTTTGTCCTTTTAAGCTTTTTATCAATGGAAGTCAATTCTTTAAGTTCATTTTGAGTTTGAAAAAGTAAATCATGATCAACATATTTTTTAGGATTTATAAATAAATTAAGTAAAAATTGCAGTAATACAGCAAATAAATTACTAAATGTCCAGTAAAGTGCGATTCCCGCTGGTACAAAGTAGCCTAAATAAAGTGATAATGCTACTGAAAAAATTAACATTCCCCATTGGTTTAACTTTGACTGTTCTTGCTGTAAAACATTCATTTTATTTTGTCCTATACACATTATTAAAGCACTTAAACCTGCAATTAAAGGTATTATTAAGGATATTCCACCCATAGTTTCAGCTATCCAGCTCATATCTAAACCTAAAAATTTAAGTTTTAATTTCTTTATATCTTTTATTACTTTTGCTGAACCCTTAATAGAGCTATATTCATCTATATTACCCTTTTTAATATCCTCTACTATCTGTAGTTCAAGTGATGATGCATCTTTAGAAAAATCTTTATGATTAGATAAATATACATTTTTATAGTTTTGAACTACCTTATTAGGTTCTTTTAAAATATAAGTCATTGGATTATTAATTACCTTTGCAAGGCCTAAAAGAAGAACTATTTGAATAATAAGAGGTATCATTGAAACTAGTGCATTATATTTTTCTTTTTTATATAGTTTTGAAGTTTCATCAGCAATTTTATCTTTATCTCCAAAATAATTAATTTTAATTCTATTTAACTCTGGTTGCATTTTAACCATTTTTATAGAATTTTTTTGTACCCATATACTAATTGGTAACAAAATAATTTTACTAAAGAAAGTAAATAAAATTATTGCCACACCATAATTCCCACATAAATTATAGCAAAATGCCATAACAATTCCCAAAACTTTTGCTAACACTTTTTACACCACCTAAATAATTAATTTTAACTCACAACAATATAATAACACATTTTAATCCTATAAAAAAGGAAAAATACTCATTTAATTATTTTTCCTTTAATTTCATTTATTCTTATAGCTCCTATCTTTCTATCTCTACTATCAATACTATTATTTATGTTATCTCCTAAAGCAAAATATTCATTATCATTTAAAATAAGTAATTCATTTAAATTTCCAGCATTTTCTATAAATATATCATTATATTTTTTACCATTAACATATAAATAATTATTTTTTATAATTAGTTTATCTTTGGGTTTACCAACAATTCTTTTAATTATTTTCAAATTACCCTTTTTTATTACAACAATATCATTATAATTTATTTCAGTTACTATTTTAGTTTCAAAAACAATTTGCTTATCTTTTAAAGTTGGACTCATAGAGTTTCCATGAACAACACATAACGAAAAAATATACTTCGATACAAAATAACATATAATTCCTATAATTATTATTTTTAAAACATTTTTCATATTAACTTACTTTCTTCAATGAAATAACTACTTAAAAAACTATAAACTATAATCATAGTCATTGAGCATAATATATTGCCAGTTAAATATGCACAAAAACAAAATAATGTATTTGCGATTAAATTAATAGAGTTTAAAAAACTAAATTTTTTAATTAATTTAATAATATTTATTATTAACATTATCAAATAAACACTTAATAAAATAATGCTTCCAATTATACCAAATGCATAATATTGCATAATAAAATCTCTCTCTAAATTATGTATATTTTGAATTCTAGAATTTGATATACCAAGTAAAACATCTAATTTATTATTATTAACATTTTTTACTCTTTGAATAATTTTTCTTTCCAAAAAACGATAAGTTATTTCTTTTTCCTTTGTATTTTCAATTAAATCAATCCAAAAGTCAGGATCATATTCATAAGAATAATATATTTTATAAAAAAACTCTGGAATTAGGTCATTATTAACAATACTTTCTATATATTCTTGTTTTGAAATTTCTTTTTTTATAGTTTGAGTATCATTTTTATTATAAACATCATTATTTTCAAATAATTCTTTTGTAACATTACTATATTTATTTAACTCAATATTTCTATTTTTATATGGACTAATTGGTAATAATAAAATCCACAGTATTATTACAAACAATAAAAGAAATATACTTTTATTAAATTTTTCTTTTTTTATTATAACAAAAAATAAATAACAAATTATTAAACATATTATAGTGAGAAGTCCTCCTATTGAGGAAACTCTAGTTCCAAGCATTAGCATTGATATAGATATTAAAAAAATTAATATTATATATTTAAAATTATCTTTAATAAAAAAGTAAAAATTATATATTAACATCATTAATAATGTTAGCGAAGTCATATTAGCATATGTAAAATATCCTTTACTAGCACTTTCTATATAATAAATATTTTTATTCCATTCAAATATATTATATTTAATAATAATTAAATTATATTGGTATATACTACCGATAGTTCCAAATCCTAATGAATATATCTACTCTTTAATCTTTTTTCTACTCCCAGTAGTTATCTTATTAAAAGCTTTATACGACATTTTTAGTATTCCTATAGTAGGATCATGAATAGTTAAAATTTGTTTTCTATGGTTGTTAGCTAATATTACTATATAATGAAAACAACCATCTTGAATTTTGACATGGGCAATACAGGGAAGATAACCTTGCAGTATGGATGAGCCAAGGTTACTCTTCACTCCTTTTGCCTTTATTTTATTGTATTCACTTATTTTTATTATGTCATAAGCACTAATCCCTCCTTCCTTAATTTTTAATGAAGGTATTTTTAATGTTCTATTGAATTGCAAAAAAACAGTTTTAAGCGATGCTATACCGCAATCATATTTTGAATTTTGCAATACATATTTATAGCCCATAATGTTACCTCCATTTGTATTATTAACGGCAAAAGAAAAAAGACCTAAGTCTTTTTAATTTTTTATTAAAATAATCTTAAAATGTCATTAATGGTAATGTATACCATAAGTAAC
>OJAW01000974.1_pt1 | contig 17881 bp, 38 predicted proteins | sample 1589151 | NCBI WGS metagenome assembly OJAW01 (sample SAMN03283290) | human gut metagenome | biome: human-associated habitat; material: feces | host: Homo sapiens | place: Peru | collected 2012
GTGCCAATAGCAAAATATAAACTTTTTTTCATTTTTTCACCCTCTTAATTGAACTGCGGTATGAAGCAAGATGCAATAATACCAATGCCAGCAACTCCAATACCAATCATGATACAACCAGTAGTAAATCGACTAACTGGATTCTCAATAACCTGTTTTGCTGCTTCAATTTTCTCCTGCATAAATTTCTTAGCTCCTCTCAAAAGCTTTTTCATATGCGCATTACTCCTTATACAAATGGATCCGGAATCAGATGATCGTACTCGATTCCGCCACCAGATTTAGTTGTAAAATGGTTGTGCTTGCCATCTCCATGAAAATATAGGAATTCACTAGGCAATACACGGTATTTTTCTTCGCCAGTTGACCAATCTTCGATTACTAATTTAGCAAGATCATAGAGTTCATCTGTGACTGGATTGTTAGACTTATAGCCAATGAATTGCCTCTTTGCTTTGATGCAAGTTGAAATATCGCCATAACCAGCATCAACTCGATTTAAAACTGTCCACATGGCCTGCGCGCTTTGATAGGTTGCGGATCGATCACCATATTTAGTGCTCTGGATCGGAAGATTCATGCTCTCGCCATAGCACATCTTAGCCATATTGATGACATCCTCTTCCGAATACCATTTTTTTTCAACTTTTGGTTCTTCGATGATGACCTCAGTATCCTTACTAGATTCTATTTTGACCTCTTCTTTCTCAGAGGTTGTGATATAGACATTGACAACCAAAGGCTCTTGAGGTTTCTTGGTGATCTGTGTATACCAAAGCATGACAGCCATGCCAGTCAAGAAGCACAATATGCATGTTAAAATTGCATCAATTACGCGAATTTTCATGAGTAAGTTTCCTTTCAGGTTTTCTTTGGAAAATATGGGCATTTCTCCCAATCGCCATCGGGTGCTTTCCCGCATGCTTCGCCAATACACGGCTTGGATTTGTATTCGGGCATTCCACAATTCGGGAAGTTCGGATAAAGTTTATCCAAAATACCAAAATAATTTGCCATGTCAGGGCCAACCGTAATTGTGCCAAGGTTCTTGAAATAATGCTCGATTTCTTTAGGAGTTTCGGCTGGGTCAGTCCAGAGAGCAATTTCGTGAGGTTTTACACCAGTATTTCGGCAATAATAGTAAACCTCGTCCGTACCAAATTTCTTGAGAATTCGACAATCAAGACTCATAATTAACCTCCATTATACTGGTCCCAAACACCGCCTTCAGTTACAAGGGAGAGAATATCGCCTTGGACGTTAAAATCCAGAATAATAGAAGGTTCAGTGCCCTCAAGGAATTCCGCAGCCTTCTGAGTATGAGCCGTAAGGATGCCAAAGTCGATTCCCTCATAATCAGCATTTTGATAAACCCAACCAACAATGCTGCCAGCTTTTGTTGGGCGGAAGCCAAGACGTTCGTACACCTCATTCAGGAAGATGTAGCCACGAGTGCGAATTCTCTCATTGAAGTAATTCTGCTCCATCAAAAGAAATGCGCGGTTATGATCTGCAGAGGGCGTCCACTGAGTAGAGCCAACCTCATCGAAAATACGGGCATACTGGCTCAGTTTGGTACCGTCATAAGTCAGAAACTCTTCTTTGGTTTCCTTTACTTCTCCGGTCTCAGGATCAACAATCTGATGTGCGACAAGTTCCTTCTCCAACCCATTTTTCAACATGAAGTCAGCTTCTTTGCCATACTTGTCAATGACCCGCTTCCGATAGTTCATAAAGTCAGTACTTAGAGCAGAAAACGCCGCAGCAAGAGCCGCATTCCTCTTTCTAAGAATATGATTACTCGCTAGAATGCAAGTAATAGAAAGAACGCCAAGGCCAACAGGAAGTGCATAAGTTTTTACCATGCCAACGGCGACCTGCATGCCGATAGTCTTACGATCTTGTTGCTCATCCTCTTTGGTATACTTAACCTCATTATTTGCGGCAAGTTCCTTTACATCCTCGATGTTCTGCAGGCTCTTTCGTGCTTCAGCGACGATATCATTTGCTTTAATCGTCTGTTTGCATGCTACAACAGCAGCCACGATACCAACGCCAATGCCAGTAACCATCAGAATCTCAGGAGAATGCTTCTTGAGACCCAGCTTGGACTTCATAAGAATCTGGCTTGCTTTGGTTGCCAGTTCAGTTTTTTTCATTTTGATCTTTCTCCTTTATTTAATATAGGAAATTGCCACAAGGCCAGCGCCAATGCCGACACCACAGAACATAATCAAGACGCCTACTTTTCGACACTTGATCTCATCTGCAAGGACCTTATCAACGTTCTCCACGATCTTCTCTGTGGTGTTCTTCATAAAGCGTTTAACTCCTTTCAGAAAACCCTTCATTTTGGTCCTCCTTAATCAATGGGCATCGGATGCGGCAGATGAATCACCCAGCCACCTCGAGATGCTGTAATATATGCATTCCTAAGATCGCTCCAGCCAAACTTCTCATTACTGGGATCGATGATGTTCGTACGGCCGATGATATCATAGAATCCATTAACCGTCAGAATATCATAGTTGGCGATCACATTTTGCATTTCATCAAGAACTCTCTGGGCATCAACTCGAGACTCGAACCAGACATTCTCGATTTCCATTCCGGAGTTCTTTCCTGAATAGACGTACTGGCTCCCATTGGCATTTGATTTTCCGCTCGAGATTCCATTATAATTGATATAGCTTTTCCCAAGGGAATTGATTCCTTTTCGATCAGCATATGCATCACCCTTTACGAGATAATTGATAGCGCCAGTGACGCCCTCGACGACTGCTCTCTGAATCAGTGGTGTTACAATCTCATCAAAGATGAAGCTTTTCATAGTCTGGCCAGATGCCGGCTTAATGCCAACAAACACCTTCGACCAAAGACTTTGCGGAACTGGTTTTGATTTTCCGCTAACAACGCATTTCAGATCTGGTTTCTCTTTTTTTTGAGTTTGTTTATTTCGCTCTTTTAGAGTATTACTCGGATACTGTTCCATTTTGACCCTCCATCTTAATTTGTGCAATACCGGACAGTCCGAGTCCGATACCAAAACTTAGGAATACGATTCCTGCATATACTCGATTCTGTGGATTTCCAATAAGGCCCTCTTGAATCGTTTTATTTGCTTCTCGTATCAGCTTAATCATTGTGAACATAAAAGCTCCTTATAAAAAAGAAAGGGAGAGACCTTGGTGGTCTCAACCCTTTGTAGAACCCTCTAAATGTATAGGGATTCTGGATTCGATCAGGTTTACTCTTCAGTACAGCCCTCGGTGGCGTCCTCGGCTTCCGCAGCTTCCTTGGCAGCCTTCTTAGCAGCACGCTTTGTCTTGATTTTCTTGAACAATGCAATTCCGCCCAGGATCAAACCTGTCGCAACAGCACCGCCAACCATACCAGAACTAAAGCCACTACTGCTTTCGCAAGTGCAGCCGCAGTCTTCTGCGATCTCCTCAGGAACCATAGCCTCTTCAGACTCAGTAACCTCAGTGTTCTCCATAACCATATTCTCGTCCATTTTTATTTCCTCCTATAAATATAGTTTTGGGTATTTCTACTCCATAATACAAGATGAATTTTTCGCGAAAGAGAAGAGGCCATTAAGACCTCTCCGCTTTGAGTTTTTGTTGATCAAAATATTTACACATATGAAGCCCCGAATTACCAGGGCTCCATGTCATAATACTTCGGTGCAAACTTAAAGTCCATTACCAAGACAGGTCTTTTTTTGAAATCCAACTGGGAACTGAAGCTCAACTCAACCATCTCATGATGATTTCCGATCTCCCAAGCAAAGAAATCGCCATTCTTCGTCTGTGGCAGATTGACTCGATCGTAGAAGTCGTTAAGTGAAACGGTCTCGCCATCCAAAACAGTTCGACTCAGGTCTATAGCCGCTCTACGCAGAACCTCGATATCTGAATAGAAATATCGGCCATTCCAAGCGTCCATACACAATGTATCGCCCTGGCCAGTACTAATAATCTCTCCATCAACCGGCGGGTTTTTGGCAACACGATCCTTATCGATAGCATCGCGGACCTCTTTTTCTTTCTTTTCGCCGACGGTCTCGATCACTTTCTCAGAATACTCCTTCAGACGAGATTCAGAAAGTGCATAGGCCGCTGCGAGTGCTGCATTTTGCTTTTTGTCGACATTATGCGCAAATATGATCATCCCAGCAGAAACACCGGCCAAGGCAATGGGCGGCAGATAATATTTCCAGGTTACCTGAATATAGTCCTTGATCGTCAAAGCGGGATTCTTTTCATTATCCTGCAAATATTCATCATGCTTCTTGCATTTGCGTTCCTCCAAAAGCATACTCGCCTTAGGCGTTACACGAACGGCAGTTATACCAGCAATTACAAAACCTGCGATACCTCCGCCGACCATCAGACTTGTTCTATGCTCAGATGCGAAGGTCATGCCCATGTTTGCGAATTCTTTCAGCTTGGTTAGCTTCATTTCGATCTTTCTCCTTTTTAAAAATGGAAGAGCGTGTTAACGCTCCTCCTTGTTATTGCGAATCTCATTTTGATTCGTTATGAAATCAAGACTTGCTTTCGCAATTGTTCCAACTGCAATCAGTGCAGCCGCAGCAATTTTTGCGATCTTCATTCCGTCCAATTTATCGCTCATTTCGATTCACCTCCATAAAGGGATACGATTTTTTCACGAAAATATAAAGAAGAAAGGGCCCGAAAGCCCTTTAGTTCTTCTTTTTCTTTTTCAAGAAATGCTTTACAATCAAACTGATGATGAATATCGCAATGATTACATCGCCAAATGTTAGCAGGAATGCTGTGCCCCCAATTAGGAACACGATCGCCGCTATAATTGTCAAAATAATCAATGCGATAATCAATGCTGTTAATGTGATCATAATATCACTCCTTCTAAAATCTATATTTTAGAGTCTTTCTCTCCATAAACTAAGAGGATTTTTTCGCGATCAACTTATAATTCGACCGATACCGTAATCTTGGTAATCTTCAGTCGGGAGAAAGGGCATATCTATATAGTAGCACTCCAGTCCATCATCAGTGGTTTGTAGTCTGTGCTCGAATTCGATCCATCCATAGCCATAGAAGGCAACACCTGCGTCTTGTGACCAGCCAATGTCATCACCTCCAACAATCGGGTAGATTCCAAGGGCGTCAAGCAATGTGTTGAAACTAGCGTACCCTGAAAGTGCGAATTCTCGATTGACTTGATACTCAGCATCAATAACCTCCTTCATAGTGCGATTAAAATACTGATTATAGAAAGGAAGATAGAATAGGAGTTGTTCGTCCGTATCCCTTGGAAGCTCTTTTTCAGCTCTCATCTCTTCTTCATACTCTTCCTGGATCTTACAATATGTCTCGTGGTCGACATTTTCTCGAACAACTTCCTTGTAGCGTTCGTAAGCCTGCCCAAGAGCCATATAAGCACTCAAAAGCTGGGTCTGCTGACGCTTATCAAGAATATGAGCGCACCACATGCATCCAATGGAGGCGCTGGAGACGATAGCAACAGGCCAATAGATACTCACATAGGCTTTAATCTTTTCTATTGGCTCCATTGCCTCCAATTTACCCTCATTTTGAAGGATTTGCTCAGCTTTTGTCGCTTTTCGAGTTAAATAGATACTTGCACCAATGCCAATGGTCGATGCAATTGTCAGAATTTCCGGAAGATGTTCCTTCAAAAATCTGCCAGTTTTCTTTGCTAAATATTTGGTATTCATAAATGCCTCCTAAAATATAAAGGCTAAGAGGCCTCGATAGACCTCTTGCCAGACTTGTCATTTACTTAATTTGATCTTTCCAATAAGATTTCTCGCCGTTGGATGTGACCATGCTCCAGTATCCTCGAATTGGATGCATTCTCTGATCAGTCGAGTGTTCACAATCAATGGTGCAATAATCCCGATCACAGTTACGCCCAATGTGGCAATCTGAATGAAGTTATCACCAGTAGCTTCCTTCAAATCCTTTCGTAAGGCGATCAATTGATCGAGCTCATTAATACACTTGTTTCGCTCATCCTCCGTTTCGGCCTGCCTCAATTCTTTGGTCTTTTTCTGGATCATGCGATCCAACATAAACGCACTCATCATTTTGACCTCCAATAAAGTATTAGACTTCCGTCCATAATAGAATCAGATTTTTTTGCGAATCCAATCTCGAATGCTATCTATAAAAAAGAATTCAGCATTCAGCAAATATAGAATGAACCAAATATCGAGAAAAGCTACGAATCCGCATAAAATATAAATGATAATCGCACGCATATTTACCTCCTAAAAGAGAAGAGACCCAGCAACCTTGGCTGAGCCTCATACTCTTTATATTTTAACTTCAAGTCCGTTTCGCTCCAGAATATCCAGAAATATGATGGTGTCTTCGATTCGCTCCGCTTTGATTGACTTTGCACAAAGTCTTGCAAGACCCGGTCGATTGTCCATCAGAAAGAACCGTTGAATGCTTCTATAATGCGTACGCATAGTAATGCATTCGTGGGTTATCGTCAGAACAGACAGCTCGTCTTGATTGATTGCACAATAGCGAATCACACGAAATCCATCATCTGCTCCACCTATTCCATAGAGATATACCTGTTTCATAAATAAACCTCCTTAAAATATGTATTCCATAAAGGAAGTTGATTTATCCGCGATTATCGGAATTGATTATTGAGTTTGTGAACATCAATCCCAAATTTCTCTTTGAGTTTGTGTGTACAAAGCCACAGTTCATCGCCTTTGTCAGTAAGTTCGTACCGCTCGCACATGGCATGAAGGTCCTTACTAAAAGAATTGTAAAACTTCATAAGGCGCTCTTCACCAAAGCCAAAAATCAAATGGAGATTCCATAAAATCATGGCGTCAATTTCATCAGTATTATTACGATCGTATTCCGCAATACGCTTTTGAATCTCCATATTGAGTACATGTTGTTCTTCATTGGTTAAATCAGCTCCAAGAAGAATCTTTCCAGCTTTTTTCACTTTCATTTGGCTCACCTCAGACGATCCCATCTTTTGAGAGCTCTTCGACAATTTCTTGGTATGTATCTCCAGAGCAATAAAAGCTATGGTCAACATATGCAACATAATGCCCGCGTTCCTGTACGATCGAGATGAGATTTGCATTAGCAGTTTGCGCTTTGCAATGACTACGTTTTTTTATAGCCTCCATAATGGCCTCTTTACTCATTCGTATTTTCCTCCGAATAATTGAATCCAGTTCCAGCAGCATCAAAGACTTTTTCAGTACAACGTACGTATACGCCTTGCACATATGCATAATCTGTTTCGCTAAATTTTTCTTCGTGATCAAGAAGTTCTTCCATTTTTGCCTGATATTCACCAAACGTGTCAGCAAATTCGGAGTACTTACCCATGAATTTGAGTTGTGTGTCCATATCAGCAGAATTATATACTTCCAGGAACTCGCAATATTTATTTACCAAATCCTCATAGCGATCCATCGCTTCGATAACTTCATCACTAACTTCGGGGGATTCTTCTTTAAATGCATCATCAAGAATAGAGGCGTCCGTGGTTCGAACTTTACTGCAAGCTGTTAACAAGCAAATGCTAATAATTATAGCAAGTACCACTTTGATCTTTTTCATAAATAAACCTCCCCATCATTGTGATATCAATTCGACTTTTATTTTCCATCGAGACCCTCCGTTGCAGTCTTCAGTAATTTTTAAGCAGTTCTCGTCTGTACCAGAATGATTTGGTAAGTTGATCTTTTTTCTTACCCATATTATGAAGACTCTGGGTTTCCTCTTGAGTTTTTTCTTCTGGTAGGGATGGGGCCTTGGTAGTCCGCTCCGTGGACGATTGCGCCGTTTCTACAGCGATAGTTGTTCCCCGGGAGTTTGTGCAACCGCTCCCAAGGATCGTCAGCATCAGCATTAGCGCCATCAGTATTTTGAAGTTTTTCATTGTATTTATTTTGAGCAATCAACATAGCATGAGTTTCATCAACGAACTCAAAATCTTTCGGTTTGGCATAAATTACGCGGTTGGGAAGTTCAATAATAGCTACAGTTTCGCCACCATGAATCCCCCAACCATGGAAATAACCAATTTCATTCGTCGTGATGGCCTTCATTTTAACTAATCTGAGGGCGTTCGTAGAATTCCCCAATAGGTTTCAGCTCCTTTAATAGTTTTTCAAATCTGGCTTGCAAACAGGTTGTACAACAGCGTTCTTTGTTGGTCGGGTCATCATAGCGAATGACCTTTCCAGTTGAGGTCGTAATATCACTAGTAACCCCTTCCAGCCACATGTCTGCTTGAACAGGAACAATACTACCGCAATCAATACATCGAAAGAAATGAGTTTGCATTTTAATCCTCCTTAAGGTTTAAATGCCAACCAGAAGCCAAGAAATATAGGGATAATAATCTCAACTAGGAAAGATATGATCATAAGAATTATCCATGAAGCGCACAGACCTGCTAAAATATAGATTGGCCAATTATGTGTACATTCATAATCCTTTAGAAAAACCTCCATAATTATAAGCCAAATCACATCTGCGAAAAACAATGTAATGATTAGCGGCGCTATCCACCAAGGCATCATTCACTTTCCACCTCTTCCCCAATAATTAGATTAGAATATGGTAGGGATCTGACCCAATTACAGAATGTAATGGACCATTCATCCAGTTTATGATGCTGTCTCTGATGGTAAATATTTGCAAGAACCCAATAGTTCAGGAATACTGTTCGCTTCTGGTTGTAAGAACTGGGAAGGAGCTGAATCATCTGCCACCAAATATCTTTTGCGGATAGCGAAGGAGTACAAGACCAATCAATTTTCTCCTTAGGAGTCTTCAAAACATATAAATATGTCTCGCGGACTTTGTTAAGCAACTCTATGGTTGATTCCAGTTTTTCATATGGGCCAGGAATAGCTGTGATAACTCCGTTTTGATCTTTTCCGACCCATCCAGATACCAAATGTTCGCGACTGAAATCGTCAAGCGTAAATTCCTTATCCGCAATTTTATGCATAGTAGAGCAGGAATTTGCTACTGTGCCGACCTTATACGTATCAAATTCCTTCCACCAATATAAAGGCGCTGTGATATCACATGTGACTACGATCATACGAAGAAATTTAGCATGTTCAGGACCAGCATTTCGAAGGCGAGTCATGAGGTCAAGGTCATTTTTGCCTATGACTATGCAATTGGGTCTCCCTACAAATTCGTTTTTGCACCCGGCGCATCGATATGAACGGTTTTTATCTGTGATCTCTCCAAGAACAGGACAAGGATGACTATCGCTCCTCTCCCAGGAGTTCTTAGGATTTCTCATACCACGAATTGCTGCTTCCCAACCATAAACTTCAGTTTTTTCAATTTTCAGCATTCTCAGCTTCCTCCATCCATTTCTTTCCAAGTTTGACTTTTTCCATATCAGTTAATGCATGCGAGCATTTGTATTCTCCAAGTTCGCAAAAACAGCACATAACGCCATGAGTTAATGCAAAGCACCGATTACTTAATGCGCGGCAATCTTCTTTCAAGGCATTTGTATCATCAGTATAGTTTCTTGTAAGATCCCTTACCATCTGGCGCAACCGTGCGTTTTCCTCTTTTAAACTTGCATTTTCCTTTGTTGCATCAGATGCCATAGCTTCTCGCAATTCATTAAGATTCATAATATCCTCCGTCCGTTCATTAGTGTCGATAAGTCGTTCAATTGTCTCAAATTGGCAACTACATTTACGGCAACCATAATATCGTTTTATCTCGGTACCAAGCTTATTTATTTTTTTGATTATGCGAATACACATTATTATTACATTCAGGACATCGCATAAAATATCACCTCATTAGGATTTTTGTTCTCGACCTATCATGGTGTTCTAGTCTCTTGTTTCTCTGCATAAACATGGCTTACATTCATTAGGACATATTTAACAGATTCATCATCCATAAATTCGGAATTCTTCTTATTGATTACCAAACTTGTATATTTTTCACCGTCAATGTCATGTGCGATGTTAAGCGTCCCTACAAACTTTAAGGTCTTTGTTGTCGCATCTACACCGATAATGTATCCAGCAATTGTGCAAAGGATCATAGTCGCGCCAATCAAAAAAATCTCAAGAATCATTTTCGTTCGCCTCCATATATGTTTTAAGTTTTCCATCATCCTTCAAGTAGAGATCAATAGCACTCTATAGTATCTATTTTATCTCCTGAAAGAGGAGAGACCATGATTAGTCTCTCCAGTGTTTTAGAATTCTTCTGTCTCTTCCTCGTCTTTGATCGGATGTTTCTTCAGATATTTTCCTGCTACGACATTCATAGCTATGATGCCGAACAGAACTCCGACCGACCATCCAAAGCCTCGCTTCATAGAATCAAACATAGTAGAATTCCTCCTTTCCATAAACCACCTTGAAAATATCGCGAAAAGCTAAGAGGCCGTTATTACAACCTCTTGCTTTGCAGAGTTAACTTCTCATTACTATAATGTGAGCATCGGGATACGATTCTTTGAAATCCCTTAAAAGATCTACAAGTTCTCGTCTAATAGCTGAGATCCTGAACCCAGTAATTCCCTGAAGACTTTCTGTACTCCAATCATTTAGACCGATGGTAATACCATCATATCTAGCGATCGGATACCCATAATCTTCAGCGATTTCACTAAATTCATGATCCTTATCCATAAGCACGAACCAGCTTCTCTTCAAAGTTCCTTCATTTTTAATACCCATGATAATACCTCCATAAATATAATGTAGAGTTTCTCTCCATAATAGATGAAGATAATATCGCGAAGATAAAAAGGGAAGGGCTTGTTAGCCCTTAAGACCCTTCTTCTTTTTAATACCGTAGTGTAATTTATTCATCATCTTCATCTCCTTCCAATCCGTATTTGACAACTCGTACAGCATCAACAATCATCCAAGCCATAAAGCCGATAATTGCAATGCATGCTCCAAATCCGAAAATTGCAGATAAAATATCCATATCATACACCTCCATAAAGGGATATGAAATATACGCGAAAGAGAAGAGGCCATTAAGACCTCTTTGCTCTTTTGGTTTCTCGTTCAATCCATTTGAACATGTCATTAACTTTAAAGAATCCGCCAGCGTTTGCTGCTCGATGCAAGTTTTGCCAACCTTTTAGCGCAGCCTCATACATTCCATCAATATCTCCATTTCTTCGACAGATATTTGATAATTCAAATGCGTGGCATGCCACCATAAGGTAACTACTCATCATATCTTTCCAGCTTTTTCTTCTCGGTTTACGAATAATGATCATATAGATCAACTCCTTTCTTTTAATCCATAAAACAATATGAAAATATCGCGAAAAAAGAAGAGACCATGATATATTCACGGTCCCCTCTTTTGTTATTTATTCCTCATTTTGATTCTCACTAGATGCATTGGTTCCAAAAATGCCACCATTGTTGTGTTCAAAGATATTCTCGACAACTTTGGCGGAGAGAGTCCCTAACAGGACAATGATAGCCTGCTCAGAAAGAGTCTCAATGGGGAATGGCTGTTTCAAAACAAAGGTCGAATAGGCAGCAATCACATAAGACATGCTCACCCAAATAAGCGCCGCGAACTGACTAGTAATAAAAAGAAACCGAGTGATTGATTTGAAATGCTTACTCATTTCTTGGTCTCCTCAACTTTCAGCATAACATTTTTCTTCTCGGTCAGTTCGTCAACAGGAATCGACAGCTTTGTTTTATACGTGGCGCCCTGTACTTTAATCGTGCCATCACCAGGATACTTGGCAGCACTTAGACCTAGCATCATGCCAATGAATACGGTCACAGCAGACAGAGTGCCGACAACCTGCTCGCAATACGGAAAACCCCAGATAGAAGAAAGCGCAAAGTAGAGGGTACCGAGGCCAGGCAGGAAGATCTGAGCGATCCACTTTAACGTGTCGTATGCTTTATTGCTAAGAGTCATTTAAAACACCTCACTTACCAGGATTGGGTTTGATAGGAAGAGTTCTGACTACGTCCATAACACGCTTAGCGGAGCCATTGCCTCCAGCTTTTTCATATGGTGCGAACAAGTAGTCATTAAGATTTTCGTATTCATCTTGATAAATATAGCCTCGCCCAATATAGATCATACCAAGTTCGACAATTCGGTCATGGGCAAGGCCGACCAAGAGTTTTGTTTTGGCGTCATTTTTATCGTATCGCCTTTGAATCAACGTCCAAAAGCCACCTGAAGCGAGGACTGACGCCAAAATAGTAAAGAACATCTGAACATAGGGATTCATAAAAGACACTCCTCACACAACCAGTCGCTCCAGTTCATAAGGAATGAATGACCAGGCTTCATCGCCCAATACAGTGCTTGCTATTTGGAATATCTGATATCCGTAGTCTGCAATGAAGTTGCAAACCCATTCCTCAGCATCTATCCAAAGATGTTGCGGAACTGCCCGATGGATCTCACCGAGCAGCCCGTAACTGAACATCGCCACGTGGCCAAGTTCATGCAATAGCACCGTGTTGAGAAAGTCACCGTCAAGCGTGTCGAGCAAATAAACAGTCCGACGTATTGGATCCGTTGTCGCGACGACTCGCGAGCCGGTTTTTTCAATCAGCATAGGACTAGAATATGGAACTCGTTCAACACGCCATAGGTATCCATTCATCAAGAAGCTATTCATGACTTGGTTGTTAGTTCATTTCCTGAAGTAAAGCGGAGAAATCTTTCTTCATCTTCTCCCTCAGGTCGGGGTCGGCATCATGCCACATATCACGTAGTGTGGCAATTGTCTCCCCAATGTGCATTTTTGCACTCGTGGACATTTCCATACGATCAGAATCGGACTTCGTGGCATTGTAGTGCCGACGAGCATCCAAATATCGATCCCAGTTGCGTCCCATATTGCTATGAGGGGTTCTTCCAGAATATCCCATACGACCATAGATATCGTATTCATCAGGATCGAACCGCTGATCCCGACGATCATATTCGGGAAGTACCCGCATCATGCCAGAACGCCCCATTTTGAAATGATCCGCGTCGCTATACTCATCCATCGCCTCTGTAACAGACTCGTAGTACTTTTTCTTAGCGCAGTAATATTCGAGCTGATAAGTGTCCTTAATCATGTCGATTACTTCGCCAAGCTCCTGCGTATCAATGGAGTTCGGAGAGCCACTCATAGCCTCCTTCGTCCATTCGATGAGTTTTTTCCGCATCTCGCAAATATCATAGTTAGCCATAACTGCACCTCCTTAAGATACTCTCTTGATGTACAAGAGAGGATTCGTAGAGATGACCACAGGAACAGTGCCAGTATTGGCAACAGTCAAGCGGTCAAAGTCACAGCAATTGACCGGAATCAAATCGGAGATGGTGATGCTATCGAATGCATTTGCAGTGGTAATCTGGCGAACCATTGTAGATTCAGGTAGAGTCGCTCCACCAATTGCAAAAGAAAGCTGAGCCACACCAACAGTCTCGGTCGTTACATTTGCTTGGAAGAAGGCTTCATAGCATGCCGGGCGCTTGCAAAGCTTCACGCTATCGGTTCCAAGGCGGAAACATTCCGCACAGCCGCTTCTCTTCATGATTGTGGAAAAGGTAACAGACTGGCCAGGCTGAACTGTCTGCGCCGTCAGATTCGTGAGTTTGATCATCGAAATATACCTCCATTCACTCATTTTGAAATTAATTTAAAGAAGGGCCCTCTTGATGAGAGCCCCTCAGTGCAGGAGTTAGTTACAATTGCAATTGCAACCGCAAGTGGTCTTAAGCTGAGAGACGATGTTTTCAGTCTGATTACGCTGAGAAATACCCAGGTTCAGCTGATTGATCAGGAGATCCTTCTCCGCCAACTGAGACTTCAGCCGATCAATCTCCTGCTGAGTCAGTCTGTCACTCAGAGCACGATAATTCGCATTATCATTCTGCATGATCTGCTGGCCCATTTCATTAATCGCAGTCTTAATCGCACAAGCATCGGTCGCCATATCATAGCGAACCTGTGCGATAGACTGTCTGTTCTCACAGCAGCAATCGGCAAGCTGCCGAGAGAGGGAATTGGTATTTTGCATGTTCGTAATGCCCATCTGGGTGATTGCGTTCTGAATACCAAACCCAGTCGTGGAGATGTTCTGATTGATTGTGTTCATCTGGGCAAGCTGATCGTAGCCAAGGGAGCAGATCCCGTTGTTGATGCCATCAAGCTTGCTGATAATACCGGAGGTATCAAAGCCCCGCTGAATATCACCAGCAGTAGCGCACTGGCAGTCGGAACCGCCACCATAGCCATAGCCGCCTCTTCCCCAGCCAAACAGAGCAAACAGAATAATCAGAATCCACCAGCCATTATTTCCGCCCCAACCGTCATTGCCATCGTTGTTTCTAGTCACCGCCGCGATATCGGCCAAACTCGGTGCGCTCATGTTGAACATAGAATGATCCTCCTTGAAAAATTAATATTTTACAAAACGAGTCTCATCTAAGGCCGCGCGCTCCCTAAAATCAACTCGTGATGTACGAGAATTAATCAGGGAATCTTAAAAAACGATTTTGCCTGTTGGAGAGCTTCCTGCTCAGATACCCCAAAAGACTGACAAAGGTTTCGTGCCATTTGTTCGCCCTGGGCTACATCTCCTCTTTGCATAATATCCATAAAGGCTTTTGCTTGAGGATTTCTCTGAAAATTAGGATCCGAGGATATGCGGTTCATCGCCATTTGAGCAATAACCTGAATAGGATTATTCATCTGACTTTGCCTCCTCGTCATTCTTGGCTTTCTGGGACTGCGATGTTTTTGACCTTGGAGAGGACGTAAGCATCTTTTCGAGCCTGTCCAGCCTCTCATTTAAGGCCATTTTGAATTCAGCAAACTTTGAATCTTCCTGCTTTTCAGCATTCGGATTAACGTGCTGATAGATTTCTGTTTGAATAGAGCCATTACTATTCCAGGCTTTCAATACTACATAGGAGTAATCTGAATAGGAATCTCGCTTGCACGGATATCGTCTGGAGAATTCACGACTCGTCCCGGGAGATACGTTGGTCTCGGAGGGGGAGTCTGGGGTTGCTGCTGAAAGATACGCTCGTTAATTTGTGGAGTTTGAGGGTTAAACGCCATCTGTCTTTGAGCGGCCGTCCAGCCTGCTTCGAACGCTTGTCTATCTAAAGTTGGAGCTGGACTACCAGAATTAAACCATTGGTTTTGCTCCATAGCAACGTCTCCTTTATGCGTTCATTTTGAATTAGTCTACCTTAATGGCCTTGACGGGATTGCCGTTCTCGTTCCAAGAAATCTGATAGCGACCTTCAGCAACACTGACAAGCAGCTTAAGGTTAGCCTTTGCAGGATCATACTTCATGATATCCTGCAGGTGCTTGACATCTTCGGGCTCCTTCTCAGCGGGAATAAAGCCCTCAGCCATTTCCTGTTCAGACCAAGAGGAAACACCCTCTTCAGCCAGATGGAAATCAGCACCGGCAGCCGCAAGTTCAGCATTGATCTCTGCGATGGTCTTGCCAGCTTTCTTACCGTCATTGATGATTTCGGAATACTTCTTTTCCATAGTTCTTGTCTCCTTCTATAAAAATATTTTACGTCCATATCCTCATGCAGATATCAGACGCATATAAAGATATCGCAGCAAATCTCCAGAGACAGATTGATGCTGTTAAAATTGCTACTGGGATTACCGTAACAGATTCGACAGCGGATACGATTGGTGTGTCTAAAGATACTACTGTAGATGAGGCGCTCAACACCATTGGCGCAATCGTCAATATGTTAAAGCTAAATAGAAGTTATCTTACCTTAACGATTAAAGATAATTTAGAGAATCCAATACCTGGAATTCCGATTTCTATAATTACGGATTCTAATGGCAATGTTCAGAATTCAAATGAAAATGGGATCGTCAAAGGATACATTTCAGAAGGGACTCAAGATATTAGTATTTCCGGATATGCGGATATTTCTGATTATAGTAAAACGATCGATGCTATCAAAGGGAATTTTTATGCATACGATATCATTCTTGACCGAATAAATTTCTTAAAGATAACTGAAACTAAGAATTTGAAATTTTCAGAATTAGTTAGTTCAGTCGATGTTAATTGCATTGGCGGTGGTGGTGCTGGCGGCGATGGATATGCTAAAGACTTGGCATATGGAAATACCACTAGCGGTGGTGGCGGTGGTGGTGGGCATAGCACAATTGCAGAAGGTATATCAGTAAATGCGGGAGAAGAGTACCAAGCAATTGTTGGAAGTGGAGGCGCATCGGCTGGAGAAAACGGAGGCATATCTTCATTTCTTGGGGTATCTGCCAATGGTGGAAATGGGGGTACCACACCCGTTGCAAACAACTTAAATGCACCTGGTGGTACCGGAAATGGCAATGGCGCTAGAGGGGTTCAATATGGCAAGGATGGAATTGGCGATAATGAATATGCATATGGTCTAAATGGAACGAATGGAACTGAAATTGGATATGCATCTTACACAGAAGTAATAACTACTGGCGGTGGTGGCGGTTCAGGTGCCTCGGGTGATCGCGGCAGTGGAGGAAGTGGAGGTAACAGCGGTTCCGGTGGAATTGGTGGAGGTAACAGCGGTTCTGCACACACCCGTACTGGAGGAAACGGAACGGATGAACTTGGTGGTGGCGGTGGATCTGGTCTTGCATATTATCAGACCAGAGAAGACGATGATCGGCATACTGCATATAGTCCTGGAAAAGGCGGATCCGGTAGTATTCGTATACGAATTCATTTTAAAGCATCACAATAGATATCTACTTCATCAATCTAGTTAATAAATCTCCCGTATAGGCTCAGTCACGAACTTATACGGGAGACTTTCACTATCCTATAGCAATATAACTATATATTGTGTTGGCTTTATTAAATTGCGCACTTGCTTCTTTAGCTTCTGTATACCATTTAACTCCGTTTTCTATCCATTCTACAACACCTGTATTGGTGAAACTAGTTCCATATATTGTAGACGGATATGTCAAAGCATGCAGAACCGGACCATTATCGTAGAAACTAGCTGTATTTGTATACAGAAAAACAATCTTTGGTTGAAATAAAAACTCCAATTTATTTGGATTATCTGCGCCATATAATCCTGATCCAATATATGATCCAATTGCTATACGAGCCATTTGCGGAAATAAGGCAAACGGTTGACCAAGATAAATATAATTCCGTCCGTCTTTATCGCCATACTTTGGATAGGCCGCTTCGTCCACTGAATTAATATAATGAATATCAGAGTCTGGTATAAGAATAGAATCTACAGTAACTAGTTTTGTCCATACAACATTGCTGACGTTTGCTTTATAGCCATATATGAGCCAGCAGTCTCCATCGGAATCCTTATTATACATAAATGTTGCATTCGGAGAAGTCGCTGTCTCTGCAGTAGCTCCAACCGGAACATAATGCATACTAGTATCAATATCCCTGGTCGAATCTTGTCGAGCGTACATATAGTAGGGTTCTGTTGCAGCCAAGCCTGCCCAATAAGCACAGGCGTTAAGAGCCTCTGTTGAAGAAAGCCAACCTGAATACTTTACAGATTGTGGATTTTTCAGATCAAAAGACCCGTCTGGTTTTATCTCAATCTCTCGAGACCAATAAATTGTTGTACGGCTGTATGTCATTGCTGCACTTTTTGTTCTGTCAACAAGTTTGCTATGATATTGAATACTACTGGGTATGCAAGATCTCCACCAGTATTTATTATATTCACTTAACCAACTAAAAATATCATTCCCCGTTGGGTTCTGCAGAGTCGGGTCGAACACATGTGCTACATCATCAGAAATAATGCTATCTTTAACAGCATCAATCTGTCTCTGGAGATTTGC
>OJAW01000976.1_pt1 | contig 17868 bp, 17 predicted proteins | sample 1589151 | NCBI WGS metagenome assembly OJAW01 (sample SAMN03283290) | human gut metagenome | biome: human-associated habitat; material: feces | host: Homo sapiens | place: Peru | collected 2012
GCGGCTTTACAACCGTTCTCAACAGTGTGTCATGGCCGCAAATGGCCGCATAAGAAATCCCCCAAAATGAAGCAGGTTATTTTTTAACATTTACTTACGTTGTCCATAACTTTGCAAAGTCAAAAAAAGGACAGATATGAAAAAGAGAATCATTACAGGATTGGTTGCGCTGACATCAATGGTCAGCTCAGCCGCTGCGCAGGACATCTATAGGACTGCGGCAAACGTACCGATGGTACAACTCAACAATGGAATACTGATGCCTCAATTCGGCCTGGGGACATTCTTCCAGCCGTCGGACTCGGTGTGCGAGCAGTCTTGCCTCACGGCGTTGAAGGCCGGCTACCGTCACATCGACACCGCACACGCCTACAATGACGAGGCCGGGGTCGGGCGCGCGGTGAAGGAAAGCGGAATCCCTCGCGAGGAAATATGGATCACCAGCAAACTCTGGCCGACAGAATACGGGGAAGGAAAGACATTGAAGGCGATAGACGAGATGCTGGGACGGCTTCAATTGGACTACATTGACCTTCTGTATGTGCATCAGCCTGTGGGCGACTTTGTAGGCGCATGGAAAGACATGGAGAAGGCCGTGACGATGGGCAAGGTCAGGGCATTGGGAATCAGTAATTTTGACGCAAGCGATGAGGTCTTCGACAAGATAATGCGGGAATCTGTCGTAAAGCCGGCGGTCCTTCAGATGGAATGTCATCCATACGCGCAGAGGCTGGCGATGAGGGAAAAGGCGAAGCGATACGGAATATATGTCACCAGCTGGTTCCCTCTGGGCGGGGCTATGAGCAAAGGCGCCCTGCTCAAGGACCCCGTCATCGTAGCCATTGCCGAGGCGCACGGTAAAACTTCGGCCCAGGTCATCCTGCGCTGGCATATTCAGGAAGGGTTGTCAGTGATTCCGGGGTCTTCCAACCCATCCCACATCGAAGAGAACATTCAGATATTTGACTTTGAACTGACAGACGAGGAGATGGAGCGGATACGTGCGCTCAACAAGGAGGAACGCTTCTTCAATATGTCGCTTGAAGAGAAGGAGCGCGCCTATCTCGGAAACATGCAGATCCCTGCAGAAAGGAAGTGATTATGTACGAAAAGACATTAGGTCAGAGCGGTCTGCGAGTCTCAGCGGTGGGACTGGGCTGTATGGGTATGAGCCACGCATACGGTGCGCCAGCTGATGAACGGGAGATGGCGGAGCTTCTTGCCGATGCCGTGGAGATGGGCTATACCTTCTTCGATACAGCCGAGGTGTATGGCACGCCTGACCATCCGCACCATAATGAGGAACTGTTGGGGAAGGCAAACCTTTACCCTGAACGATTCCGCAGCATTTCACAGTATTCAGAAGAAGTCATTCCCGTCTGCTTCTTGAACAGCAGTCTTCTAGTCAACAACTTCATCAAGTAGCGATCGCGGGCATAAAGATCATCCGAGAACGACATCGAGGGCCATCATCAAGACAAAGCCGACGGCGAAACCGATGGTTCCGATGTTGGAGTGCTGTCCTTCGGAAGCCTCGGGAATAAGTTCTTCCACAACCACATAGATCATCGCGCCGGCGGCGAATGCAAGGAAATACGGCAGGATCGGAGTCATCAATGAGGCGAGCAGGATGACCAGCAAGGCACCGACCGGTTCCACGATTCCGCTCAGGCCGCCGATGAGGAAGGATCTCCAGCGTGAGTTCCCTGCGGCGCGCATCGGCATCGAGATGATTGCACCCTCCGGTACGTTCTGGACCGCTATTCCGATCGCGGTCGCCATCGCTGCTGCCGGAGCGATCGCCATCCCGTCGCTTATCGCTCCCGCGACCAGCACTCCAACCGCCATTCCTTCAGGAATATTATGTATTGTCACCGCCAAGGCCAGCATGGCTGTCTTCGAGATCTTCGATTTCGGGCCTTCCGGCTTGTCCTCACCGATGTGAAGATGCGGGGTGAGATAATCAATGGCAAGAAGGAAGAATATTCCGGCCAGAAAACCGACTGAAGCCGGGAGGACGGATGTCCAGCCCTCAGAGACAGTCATCTCCATCGAAGGGATCAGCAAGGACCAGACCGAGGCCGCCACCATCACTCCCGAAGCGAACCCAAGCAAAGCCTTCTGCAAAAGCGCCGGCATCTCTCTTTTCATAAAGAAAACGAAAGCCGACCCGACCACCGTTCCCGCGAATGGTATCAGCAAAGTCACCAACATCGCCTTGTCCATATTCATAGAATCAATTTTGTACGAATGTAGTGATATTTCCGGAATTTCATCCGGTAAAAGAGGCTTTCACCGGAGAAAACAATGTTTTCAGTCAGTTTGTCCGGCGATAAGGCTTTTCACCGGAGAAAATATTACTCTCTACCGTAATCTCCGGCAATAGAACGTTTCCCCGGGCATAAGATTCAGCCATGCGGAGGCTTATTTTTCCGGTGTATGACCTTCCGCGCGGCTTTCATATTCATCAAGGGTGGCGGACATGAGTTCACGGCCTTTGGCGGCTATTTCCTCGCCTTTTGCGTAGTCAGGGATAGGACCGTAGGCATCAAAGTTCATGCTCACAAGCACATCCGGCTTGTAGAGTTGGACGGAGAGCATCGAAATGGTGCGGTTCATCAGGGAGAAGGTTCGGGTGAGGATCGAGTAATAGTTGTCCCCCAGAGGGACTTTCTGCTCCTGCGCCTCACGCTCTATCCTTTTGGTCTTCCGGCCGATCACACGCATTTCTTTGTAAGCCTTATGAGCCTCGTCGCCGAGCATTTTCACCCGGTCGATGATTGGCACGCCTTTCTTTGAGGCAAGGTCGCCAATTGTGTCTATAGCATCAGACATCAGTTCGGTGTCCTCTTCATGGGCCTCTTCCAGTTTCTTGAGATAGTCGGCGATCTTTTTTGAGTCAACCTGGTTCACGTCAAAGGCGACCAGGATGTCGTGGCCGTTGCGGACTGCCTGGCTCAACGGCATTGTGTTGACTATTCCGCCGTCAATCAGGGTATGTCGTCCGTACTTCACAGGACGGAACAATGAAGGGATCGAGATCGAGGCCCTTATCGCTTCAAAGAGTTTTCCTTCTTTGAATACGACTTCCTCACCGGTGTAGAGGTCGGTCGCCACGGCACGGTAAGGGATGCGAAGATCCTCAATGTTCACATCCGGGACAACCTCCTTGATGGCTGAAATGACCTTGTCTCCTTTGACAAGATAACTTTTGCTGATCGAAACGTCAAGCAGCGAGAGGAGTTTGGAGTTGTCAAGGCCGAACAGCCATTTCTTGAACTCTTCCAAGCCTCCGGCGGCATAGACTCCCCCGACGAGCGAGCCGATGGAACAACCTGTCACAGAGGTGATATTGTAGCCCCTTCTTTCAAGTTCATCTATAGCACCAATATAGGCGAAACCCCTCGGCCCGCCGCTTGAAAGCACCAATGCAACATCCTTTGTCATAAAACGAACAGTTTAATCTGCATAAAGATAGGAATATTCTGCCATCCAAGCAAACCCGGCTTTTATGAATATGTCAGTGAATATAACCGCAGATGGAAGAGGAATCTTCATCTCACAAAACATTCCAACTAACATGTAAATTGTTTTATATCATGCAGTAAGGTACAACAATCCGGATTCTTTTCTAAATTTGCGCCCGGTTAGTTAGAAGGAATATTAATATGGTAATGGCAGATCAGATCAAGGAACCTGAGATGTCCTTGAAAACGTGGATGGCCCTGGTGGGGCTGACGCTGTCGGCGTTCATATTCAACACTTCGGAATTCATTCCGATCGCACTGCTGACAGACATCGGCAATGATTTCGGGTTGACAGAAGCGAAAGCCGGAATGCTGATTTCAGTCTATGCTTGGGTAGTGATGGCTTTGTCGCTTCCTTTGATGTTGATGACCTCCAGAATGGAGATGCGCAAACTGCTGCTCGGGGTCATGGCGGTCTTCACCTCATTTCAGGTGATGTCTTTTCTTTCAGTGTCGTTTGGTATGCTGATGTTTTCCAGAATCGGCGTGGCCTGCGCCCATTCGATCTTCTGGTCAATCGTGTCGATCATCGCTGTCAGGATCGTTCCGGAGAGCCATAAGCCCATAGCCCTAAGTATGATAGTCACAGGATCATCAATAGCGATGATTCTCGGCCTGCCACTCGGACGCGTCATCGGGCTCAGCGTGGGCTGGAGAATTACGTTCCTGAGCATAGGTGCGGTCGCGCTGGTTGTGTTCCTCTATCTGTTCACATTGCTCCCGAAGGTGCCGAGCGGAGGTGGTATGACTGCCCATGACCTGCCTGCAATGCTGAAGAACAAGGTTCTCATCGGAATATTCATCACCACTGCTGCCTTCGCAACCGGTTATTACACGGCTTACAGCTACATTGAGCCATTCCTCCAACAGGTAGGGAATATGACAGAGAACCAGATCACGCTGACTTTGATGCTCTTCGGTGGAGCCGGGATCATCGGAAGTATGTTGTTTTCAAAGTATTTCCCTAAATATAGGTTCAAATTCATCAATGTCACGCTGCTTGGATTGATCGGTGGAGTCGTACTCCTGCTACCTTCCGCATTCAGTGTTCCAGTCACAATCGCTGTCTGCACAATAATAGGAATGTCGGCGACAGCGTTCAATGTGGCGATGCAGTCAGAGATCATCACGGACACTCCGCAGTCGCAGACCTCTGTAGCGATGTCAATCTTTTCGGGAATATTCAATTTCGGCATCGGGACGGGGGCCTTGATCGGTGGAATGGTCTGCACGCATCTGTCGATCTCGTCCATCGGGATCGCCGGCGGACTGATTGTCCTGTTGGCTCTGCTCTACTGGCAACTTATTGTCGTCAAGAGGTCAATTCGACAGGCTCAGTGACCGATTCGGCTGCTGGCCTGCTACCTTTCCGGTCGCTGAGCTTGCCGAAGCGACTAAAAGTTATTTACAGAACTCGGTGATGGCGGCTTCGAGGAGGGTGAAGACCTTGGAGATCAGGTAGCCATCGGCGACAGCGTGGTTCATCCTGACGGTTACGGGCATCATCTTGCGGCCGTTCTCTTCACGGAACTTTCCCCAGTTGACGATCGGCTGATAGTATAGATGGCCGTCCGGAAGCTCCACATTCAGAGAATCGTAGGAGATCCACGGAATAAATGACGCGTCGAACCAGTTCGGATGTCCCACCGGATCGAAATGATATTCAGGATGAGCCTTGGTATATTCAATGTCCCTCTGGCAAGCGGCGTAGAAAGTGGAATATTCATCGGAATATTCAGTGTACACAGGCGTGCAGGTCTCGGTGGCCTCGTTGAAGACGTACTGGCACGGGTTGATGCGGTCATAGACGATGACCTCGTCGCTTTGCCAAAGGTACGCCATCCGGTAGTCCTCCCGTGAGTTCATCACCTTAGCCAGCAGGTAGAGGAAGTTGATGTAGAACTTCGTGCCGGTTCTTTTGGAATATTCATAAAGCCCGGTGACGTCGATTCTGCCGGTGATTGAGACGGAACATCTCGCAACCTTGGTGAACCGCTCGTAAACGCCCTTTCTGTAGTAGGTATCAAGGTCTAATTTCTTGTATGTGCTCATTTTATTAACTTATTATTGAATATGTTTGTGTCGGTGCGCTCCGTCCCTGATTGGATGAGCCGAAATTTACGAAAAAACATTAATATTCCCGAATGAACCCAGTGACCAGTTTGAACAGCGGCTCATAACTGTCAAAAACCGCGTTCTGCCAATTGTCCTGCGGCGTGTGGTAATGCTTGAACGCGTCGCCTCCCTCATTTTCAAAGAATATGCAAGGCACACCTTTGGCCGCGAAAGGGTAGTGGTCGCTGTTGGCCGCCAACTCTCCACGTTTCAGCGCTTTGAAGAAGTGGCCAGCATCGTTGATCTGGCTGAATACTTCGTAGCCTCTGGTGCCTGTGTCGCTGGTCTCGCAGTACATCTCCGGATTGTTGTCACCAATCATATCGATGTTGATCAGGTACTTTATGCTTTCCAGAGGCATCACAGGATGTTCCGTGAACCACTTTGAGCCACGCAAGTTGGCGTCCTCTCCGGAGAACGCGATGAAATAGATGTCGAATTTCGGGCGGTGCGAGGAGTAATATTCTGCCAACGTGATGATTGCCGCCGTGCCTGATGCATTGTCGTTGGCTCCGGGGTAAAAGACTTTTGAGCCGAGGTTCCCAAGATGGTCGTAATGAGCGGTGAATACGAAGCAACTGTCGTGTCTGCATCCGTTCACCTTCGCGATCACATTGTTGCTCGTGTAGCCTTTAAGAAATTCATTTTCAATGTCAAGACTGACGTTCCGGGCGTTTTTCGGAAAGTCGGACGAGACCCAGATGATAGGCTTCTCCACAACCTTTTCACCGTAGGCCTTGTAGAATTTCAGAGGCTCGTTCCAAATGTAAATCATTCCGGAGTTCTGGCAGCACTTCCTGCTTTCAAGTCGCTTGAAGACATCCTTATGCCGGTAAGTGAACTCGAAATCGCAGACGACGAACGCTCCAAGGTTGGCTGGCCTGCACAGATCCTCCGTGATTTTTGCCAGATTAAAGTTCAGAGTGTCAATGTAGTAAAGCTTGTAATATCCTTGGACTCCGGGAGAATATTCCCTCATCGTGAAGTCCCTTCCGGGAGCGAGGCTTTTCCCGTCCACGGTCATATTCATCTTTCCCGGGAAGGTGTTGATGTCGATCTTGAAAGGTTGCAGCATAATCTCGTCAGCCCCGGCGGCTGAGAACTCCCTTTCAATGAACAATCCAGCTTTCCGCACTCCGTTCCGCGCATAACCACGTCCTTGAAACTTCGCCGAACTGAGTTCCTTGACCATCCTCTTGTAACTTGTCAGATTCTGCGCCCCGGCCTCGGAAAATATCATCAAGGCGGCTAATGCGATGAGGATCCCTGTTATACTTCTTTTCATCTTTATCCCTATTTTTTTCATCCGCAAAGTTACACCGTCTGCTTTGGAAATCCTCGCCTCCATCGTGGACATCTTTTTCCGCCAAGTCTCTGCCAGTGAATATCTTGGCTTATACTACAGTGGACAAACCAATCATCTCATCAGCATCGCCGGCAACATTCCCGACCGCAGAGTCTGCGGATGCTGAGTTTGTCGAAGCATCGGATCGACTTCGCGTGAGTCAAGCATTTCCACGTACTGAAGATAATTGGGAATACGAAAGAAATGCGTATCTTTATAAACTGACACTAACATTCATCGAATATGAAAGATTTTTTGAAAGGAATACTGTTGCTTGCCTTGGGAATATTCGCCATCAACGCCCTGCCGTGGGGCAATGATCGGTGGTGGAACTTCATCGACTATGGTCGCGTCAGTGAGCGGAAAGCTGATTCGCTGGGCCGGGATGTCAAGTTGGTGTTTCCTACAACGATGACAGTGAAGGAGAATGACAGCACTTCGCGGAAAGTCAATCTGAAAGCCGGGCAGACCGTGAGGATTATCGCGGCGAGCCAGCCTTATCTGACTCCCCGTTACAGAACTGTGGACTATCTTCCTGACAATGAATGGGTAGTGAAGGCTTCGGACGGAACAATCGGCACGGCGGTAGTACCTGAAATGATTGTCGGCAACGAGGCTTATTGGCGGGACGGGAACGGTCAGAAGGACACTGGCAAGGTGGTCGCCATCCAGAAAGTGAGCAAGGCTCCGACGTTTAAAGGGAAGTACTATGAGGAAAGCAGCGCCTACAACTATCTTTACACATTGAGCGACGGACAAAAGATTCCGTTCGAGAGGCTTTGGTGGAAGACGATGAAGTTGCCTGTCTATAACCAAAGAATTGTCTCCAAGGATGTTAACGTTGAGAATGCCGGAGATTTGACATGGACTTTTGTCGGTCGACGTGAAGGCTACTACAAACTGAATCCGTACGGATTCTCCAGCCGCAACTTCAAGAAATGGGCGGCCAGAGGGTTGTCCGGAATGATAGACGGAGTCCTGATACTGCTGTTGGGGATGTTCCTGCCGACGCTTATGCACAAGACGGTATTCTATATGAAAGGGCCGAACTTTTTCATTAAGTTCCTGTCTGTTTTGGACTCGCTGGCGATTCTCTGGGCTTGGGGAATATTCATCGGAGGTGTGTCTGTCAATTCCTTAGGAATATTCGTGATGAGCATTTATATATTCGTGACGATTCCGATGGAGGTCGATATGTATAGATGCAAGTTGTGTGGTGCGGTTGACACCATTGTCGGGATCGACGGCACTCCGCTTCGCCGCAGCGGTTGGATGGGAAAGTGGCAGGACAGCAGCCGCAAGGTGGGCTACAAGCAGTACAGCAGCGGCCGCAAAGAGGACATAATGCAGAAAGGGAAGAGTCGGGAGCGCTACACGACCGAAACTTGGGGCGAGGCATACCATTGCAGCAGATGCGGCGGGAGTTATGAATATCACCGCAGCCATACCTACTCCACCGGCAGCGACTACAGGGCCACCGAATCCGTCAACGACGCTATGGACCGCGCACGGCGCGATTCTTAGTATGCCGGCAGGTCACTTCGACAAGCTCAGTGACCTTACAGTCTGGATGACGTGGAAATTTTCATAGGCTCAATAAATTGCTTATATTTGAGAATTAAATGAATGGCGATATGGAGAACAAGGAGATATTGTACCCGATAGGTGTGCAGACTTTCGAGAAAGTGGTGCAAGGTGGCTATCTTTATGTGGACAAGACAGGCTATGTGTATGAGCTTGCCCGGAAATATTCGTATGTCTTTTTGAGCAGGCCACGGCGGTTCGGAAAATCGCTATTGTCCTCTACCTTCCATAGTTATTTCGCCGGAGAGAAAGATTTGTTCAAGGGATTGAAGGCTGGGGAGTTGGAGACGGAGTGGGAAAAGCATCCTGTGCTTCACTTTGATATGTCAACTGCCAAGCATTTGAGCGAGGCTCAGTTGTTAAGCGAATTGAATATAAAACTTTTGGATTACGAGCGAATTTATGGGAAAGTGGCGGATGAGACAGAGATCAACCAACGCTTTGCCGGGCTTGTTCAAAGGGCAGTGGCACAGACTGGGGAAAAGGCCGTTATAATCATAGACGAATATGACGCACCTCTTCTTGACGTGATGAACGACAAGGACAAGCTTTCTCCTATGCGTCAGATAATGAGGAACTTCTACAGCCCCATCAAAAGCCTTGACCCATACCTGCGTTTTGTGTTCATCACCGGAATCAACAAGTTCGCGCAACTCAGCATATTCAGTGAACTTAACAATCTGATGAATATTTCGATGATCCCTGAATATTCCGCCATCTGTGGCATCTCCCAGACGGAACTTGAGACGAATTTTCAGGAACCGGCAAGGAAACTGGCCGAGGATCAGGAGATTAGTGTGCCGGAGGCATTCGCCCTGCTGAAAGAGAATTATGATGGCTATCATTTCTGTGAGAAGTCCGAGGACATCTACAATCCTTACAGCCTCATAAAATGCTTTGCCACAAGAAGTTTCGGTTCATATTGGTACGAGTCGGGCACACCGACCTATCTTGTCGAAAGGCTGGAGCGGCATCCGATTGACGAGCGTTTCCTTGATGAGATGTCTGGCGTTTCTCTTGACACGTTTGATGTTTCTCCGGAATTGAGCGATGACTCCATACCGATGCTATACCAGACCGGCTATCTGACAATCAAGTCATACGATAAGACTTTTGACTCGTACACATTGGGCTATCCGAACAAGGAAGTCCGGAACGGCTTCCTGAAATCCTTGCTCGCCCGCTACCGCAGCAAGGACCCGATGAACGCGTCTTTCGTGCTTCAGTTTTGTCTGGCATTGAGGAAAGGAGACATTGACGCCGCTCTTGTCAGAATGCAGACATATCTGTCATCAATACCGAATGACCTTGAGAACAAGACTGAAAAACACTACCAGACAATCATTTACCTGATATTCTCGCTTTTGGGCTACTATATTCAGACAGAAGTGAAATCAGCCATCGGGCGCGCCGACGCCGTCTGTGCGACAGGTGATGCGGTCTATGTGTTTGAGTTCAAGGTGGATTCCTCTGCGGAAACCGCACTGAAACAGATTGATGACAGAGGATATCTGATTCCGTTCAGGCATCAGGACGGCAAGAAATTGGTAAAGGTCGGGGTGAATATTTCCTCCTCGACCCGCTCCTTGGAGCATTGGCTCGTGGAGTACTGTGCGTGATGTCACTGACACATAATGAATATCTTGCGAAAAATACGGCTTTCGGGGAGATATGGGACCGCGTTATACGCTGTTTCAGGTGTTGTCACTCTTGCCGCATCAGCCTTGGTGGTCGGTTCGCCATCCTCGATCTCGCTTTGCGTTCTTTTGAAAAGCCTGAGCGTTCCGATTATTCTGTACTTGTTCCATTCTTTCAGAAAGGAATGGGCAATATATTTCTACATAAATCTTGGAATAAGCCGTCACGAGTTGTACCTGATTCCGATCATTGTGGAGTCTGTGGCATTTGTCCTTATTATGATTATAACCTGGAACATAGGATATGCAATCAGATAAGACAAACAGGATGCTTGTTGACAGCGTTCATTTGCAGTTTGGCTCCCACACTGTCCTCCAGAGCGCTTTTCTGACCGCCGAAAGCGGAAGGGTGACCGGAGTGCTTGGACGTAACGGTACCGGCAAATCCTGTATGTTCAAATGTATAGTTGGAGGCCTTAAACCACAGAATATGTTCGTCCGCTTCAACGATGAGCCGAAGACTGATTATGCACATATAGGTGAGCGTGTCAAGTACCTGCCTCAGAATCTGTTCGTTCCAGGGAAATTCACATTGGGCGAGGCTTTCAGGTTATATGGCGTGGATTACGATGAGCTCGTGAGGTTTGACCCGAAATTCCACTCTTTTCAGCGGAAGATGTTCAGAGAAGTCTCCGGAGGAGAGGCCAGAGTCGCGGAGATGTTCCTTGTGCTGAACAGCGAGGCGGATTTCTACATTCTCGACGAGCCGTTCTCCAACATAGCTCCGGTCTATGTAGAACGTATGCAGGAACTGATCCGTGAGCGGAAAAAGAGCAAAGGCATCATTGTTTCCGACCACTTGTACGATGCCATCATCGAAATAACGGATGACCTTTATATAATACGTGACGGCTACACCTTCCCGATCAAAAGCCGGGAGGACCTGATTCACCACGGGTATATTCTCAGATAAAACGAAAGTTCGGGCAGATAAAGACATAAAAAGAAAGATCAGGCGCGCGGCATTAATGGCGGCCTGATCTTTCTTGAATATGAAGTTTTCCGTTATTTGCTCAGGGCCAGGAGGACATCCTCGGTGATCTGCTCAGGAGTGAGGCGGTTCTCTTTCAGCAGTTCTTCGACCACATAGCTGTCCTCGAACTGTTTGCGCTGGCCTCTGACGAGGACTTTCACATCGCTGTCGCCGTAGAATCTGGCGATTTTCTCGCCCCAGCCACCGTCAATCTGACCGTCTTCAAGAGTGATTACGAGTTCGTGATCGGCCTTGAGTGCCTCAAGGGTCTTCGTGTCGAGGGATGTGATGATTCTCGGGTTGATCAACGTCGCATCAACGCCTTGGGCTTTCAGAAGCTCACAGGTCTTCTCTCCGAGCTGGTAGTAAGCCCCAAGACCAAGAACGGCCACCCGACTGCCTCTGTGGGTGATTTCGTACTCGGCCGCAGACCAGTCAACACCTTCAGCCTTGACCTCAGGACGTGAGATAACTCCGTTAACCGGCACACGGATCGCGACCGGATGCTCCCTGTAGGCGATAGCCCAGTCCATCATCGCGAAATATTCCTCACGGCAGGTCGGTGCCAGATAAATGAGGTTAGGAATATTTGCGAGCAAGGTGATGTCGTAGAAACAGGTGTGGGTCACATCGTTCATACTCTCGATTCCGCCCCAGAACACGAGCATCAGTGCTGGGTTGTCATTGATGCAGAGATCCTGTGAGAGTTGGTCGTATGTTCTCTGGATGAATGTGCTGTAAACTCCCCAGACAGGTTTTCCGCCACGTTTTGCGATACCGGATGCCATCGCCACAGCGGTCTCCTCGGCGATTCCCACGTCCACGAACTGTTTCCCGGCCTGTACCCTGCGAGGCTGGGTGAACCCGAACACGGTAGGCGTGCCGGAAGTGATTGCGACAAGCTCAGGATTTGACTGCATCTTCTCCAGCAGATATTTTCCGGTAAGATCACCGTAGTCCTCGGCTGTGCTTTTGAATTTAGGCTCACCGGTCTCCACATAGAATGGACCACCGAAATGCCATTTCTCCTTGTTCTCCTCGGCGTACTTCAAGCCCTTGCCTTTGAGGGTGTTGATGTGCACGACAACCGGCTTGTCGGTGTCCTTGACCTTTTGGAAGGCATCGATGAGAGTGGCGACATCGTTACCGTCGCCAACATAGACATATTCAAGACCCATCGCCTTGAAAAGGTTGACCTCCGCCTTTCCGTTGGTCTCCCTAAGCAGCTGAAGGTTCTTGTACAGACCGCCGTGGTTCTCCGCTATCGACATCTGGTTGTCGTTGACGATGATGATGAAGTTGCTGTTAAGCTCAGACCCTGCCACGCTCAGTCCCTCAAGGGCTTCGCCGCCGCTCAATGATCCGTCGCCGATCACAGCGATGACATTCTCCTTTCCACCTGCCAGGTCACGTCCTTTGACGAGTCCGCAGGCAAGGCTGATCGAGGTTGATGTATGGCCGATGATAAAATGATCGTGCTCGCTTTCGGACGGCTCGCTGAAACCGGTCACGTCATTGTAGTGGGCCGGATCCATAAACGCCTGCTTCCTGCCAGTCAGGATCTTATGCGCGTAGCTCTGATGTGAGACATCGAAGACGATCTTGTCGACAGGGGAGTTGAACACATAGTGCAGAGCCACAGTGGCTTCCACCATTCCGAGGTTCGGGCCGACGTGGCCGCCGTGATTGCTGACCTTTTCGATCAGATAGTGCCTGGTCTCATCAGCAAGGACGTTGAGCTGTTCGACGCTCAACTTCTTGATGTCGGCCGGGCCGTTGATTTTTTCCAAGTACATATCAAATTCCTTTATTTAGTTTCTTAGGCGATCCTTCAGAATCACCAACCTTATCATTTTCCCGATGCAAAGTAAAGCAATCTTTTTTGAATATGTCAGAGTCCGTCTCGGATGAAAGTATTTGAGGTAACATATTCTGTAATCAGGGTACACCATATCGTTTCATCTTTTATGACGACCTGCACTTTGCCGCTGTCTGCCGGCATATTGTACAGGAGGAATTGTACCTCTCGATTCATATCGGCTATACAAAAGTGGCGATTTGTTCTGTTGGAATAAAAAACATTGTTCAAAATTTTGTATTATGCAGCAAAAACATTATGTTTGCATTACATAATAAATAGGGTATATGAAATTCGTTGACAGAATAGATGAAACTGCACGATTAAAGGATGCACTTGCAAGAGAGAAGTCCTCGTTAGTCGTGATGTGCGGTCGCAGACGGCTGGGTAAGTCAACGCTCATTAAAAGGGTGTTGTCAGAAAATGATGTTTACTTCCTTGCAGACCGTTCTGAAGAGCAACATCAGAGAGTATTGCTTGCAAAAGTAATAGCACAAATCTTCCCGGATTTCGACAAGCTGACATATCCGGATTGGGAATCTATATTTCGTGCGGTCAATTATCGGACAGACAAACGTTTTACTTTATGCTTGGATGAATTTCCGTATCTTGTAGAGCAATCGCCAGAGTTGCCGTCTGTATTGCAGAAACTTGTTGATGAGAAGCTGTTGAAGTATAACCTTGTGCTTTGCGGTTCATCACAAAATATGATGTATGGGTTGTTCCTTGATTCTACCGCACCTCTATATGGGCGTGCTGATGAGATTATGAGACTTACGCCGATACACTTGCCGTATATTCAAAAGGCTTTGCATCTTAATGCGATGAATGCCATTGAAGAGTATGCCGTATGGGGCGGAGTGCCGCGTTATTGGGAACTGAGGGAAAACAGAAGTTCGCTTGATGATGCCCTGTGGCGCAATATCCTTTCGGTAAATGGAACTCTTTATGAAGAGCCGATAAAACTATTTCAGGATGATGTCAAGGATATTGTCAAGACTTCAACGATCATGTCTTATATTGGGACTGGCGCAAACCGGCTTTCCGAAATTGCCGCACGATGCGATGAGCCGGCAACCAATCTGTCGCGTCCGTTGAAGAAACTTATAGACCTAGGATTTTTAGAGAAAGATGTTCCTTTCGGAATTGACGAAAAGAATGCAAAAAAGAGCCTATATAAGATTGCAGACCCTTTTATGGCATTCTACTATCAGTTTGTCGTTCCTAATCGCTCGTTTGTCGAGCTTGGCCGTCGCTTACCATTAGAACAGGCACTGACAGCCCATTTCTCGGAGTATGTGAGTATTCATTGGGAAAAACTATGCAGGGATGCTGTAACGGGAAATATGGTCAATGGAATTGTTTACGGTAAGGCAAAACGTTGGTGGGGTTCTATTCTCAATGAGGATAAGAAGCCGGAACAGGTCGAGTTCGATGTTATGGCCGAATCGCTTGACAAAAAATATCTGCTTGTTGGCGAATGCAAGTGGACAACAGGGGAGAATGGGAAACAATTGACAGCCGAACTTCTCCGTAAAGCTAATTTGCTGCCGTTTGCCAAGAGCTACACTATTGTTCCTATGCTGTTTCTTAAGAATGCTCCGAAAGATGATGCCGGGAATGCGATGTTGCCGGAAGATGTTATTAAAATGATGAGGTAAATTAGTGGCCGACCATGGCCTGGAATACGTATCCCTGATCAGAGTTGATTATCTCCGAAGCTCCGTGCCTTGTAATGGCACTTTTGAGCGCATCTATGCAGTTTGACGTATCGAGTGAGTTGTGCAGGCTCCAGCCCACAATGCTTTATGGTGCGAAGTTATTGTTTTTAAATAAAGCACCTGTATTAAAATCCGGGAGTATTATACTTCTGATTGATCTTCGTGGACTCTCACCAGGATGACGGGGATGCCCATGCCTCTGGACAGTCCTTCAAGGTGACTGGCTATCCATTCTCTACCTTTCTCCGGGTGATCTTGGAAGTATTTAGCGGTGAGGCGCTCGGCACCGCTGATGATGAGGGCTCGGACGAAGCGGCGGTTGATGATGCCGGTGGCTTTGCGAAGAACAACTTTAAACTCGGGATTCTTCTGGTCCAGGACATAGACGGTACCGACAGCCTTCTCCTGAGGGATCAAGGATTCTATAGCTTCTTTGTGACCGTCCAGGGAAATGCAGAGGACAGATGTGTTCCACTTCTTGCGCAGATCGGACGCCATCTGGGCGACGATGAAGGATTCGCTCACTTCGTCAGTGGCGGTGATACGCTGTACACGACCCTTCTCGTAACCAGGGATTTGATTGATGAATTCTGCCATATCGAAAGTTTTTCTGCAAAATTAACCGGACCTTCGGCAGAAATTCGGCAGAAGCTAAGAAATTGCGTTAAAAACGGAAATATTTTGGCAGATTGTTCTGCCCAGCTGGAACTGCTGCCCTTCAGTTTCGTGGATATGGCCGAAGAGATGCCACCAGGGCTGGGCCTTCAGGACGAAGTTCAGAATATTCAGAGACCCCAGGTCATTGTCCAGGATGCCGTAAGGTGGCCAGTGTGTGACCAGAATGTCAGTATCGTCTGGTATGTCTTCATCGGCACAGATGACAATATCCGCATCCTCCGGCACCTGCAGGCGGCGATGGTTGCCATGGGTGTCGGAGAATGCGATGATGACTTTATCATTAAGAGATATCACAAGACTGGTTCCTTATAAAGTTTTCTATCCGAGATTATCTCACGGACCGTCTTATCTGATTGATATGCTTTTTTATCCAGCAGCAGCAAGCTACCGAAGTAATCTCTTACACTACATAGCTGATAGTCAAAAGAAGCGCTTATTAAATATGCGGATAAAATCCTTCTGACCATTTCCTCTGCCAAGATACTGAACTGCGTGGCAAACTGATTGTCATCGTAATTTGCCGCGACATTATTGAAATAAATATGCCCTGTAGGTTTCTTCTCTAATGCATAGAGAACAATACCAAGCAGATGACACGTTTCCTGTTTGGCATCAAACCAAGAAGGTGATTCTTCTTTTTCGGCAAGGGCACTAATGCTATTAATGAAGGAAACAAACTCATCCATTACCTTCTTTTTATTATGATACCTTTCACCAATGGAATAGTTTACTTTCTTGCCACTGACACTCAAATAAACTTGATCTGTATTCCAATATGCTTCAGGAAGATCTTTCAAATAGTTTTTATTGAGCGCCGTCTCTGTATACTTGCTCTCAATAAAGACAATCTCATTGCCACTTTCAAAATACACATCCATATTCGGGGAAATCTGGCGAGCCCCTGACTTAATCCCAGGTAGTTTCTTCTCAAATTGAATTACCGAGTATCCATCATCAGAACCCATCCATGAGTACAGGTCAAAACAGAGTCTGGAAGAGCTTCTGGGACTCCAAAACTTCTCTTTCAATTCGTTGCCACTACCTTGTAAATAATGAAATACAAAGCTGTCGAGTTTTCCATCCTTCTTGAAAGGATAAAAGATACGGCGCAAATAATCAATCTTAAGATCCTTATTCATTTACTACTGATACTTTTTGCTCATAGATTTAACCACTTCTGAAATACTCTCACGTAGTCTCTTCGGCTCCAGGACCTCAATCGAATCCCCAAACGAGAGGATGTCCTGCTTGAAGTCATAGTCTGTGGCGAGATTGTAGGCGAAGATGCTGTGGTCGCGGTGTGTTTCTACCTCCTCCTGACTGCTGTGAAGCGGCAGAGACCGGAAGTAGCGGACCTGTTTGCCATAGACCTTCAAGAGGACCTGCTGAGGCTTCATGTCGTCGTACTTGCGCACGCCGTACAGAGACTGGAACCAGGCTTTGGCATCCAAGCCCTCCGGGATCTTGAATGTGTCGGGAAGTATCTCTACCTCGAGCATGCGGTCTAGGGCGTACATGTGAGGTTTGTAGTCCTTGTCGTTATCCTTGTGGCTGTACAGGTACCAGCGGCGCTTGAACTCCCGGATGAAATACGGCTCCAGCTCAAATGTCCGCTCCTCATTCATGCGATAACCCTGATAGCGTACCTTCAATTTCCGGTTATCCCGGATAGCCTGGATAACGGTAGTTAGGAACTGGTGGCTGGAGGGTACGTTCTCAAAGAATATCCTGTCCTTCATACCAGCACTCTCGTTCAGGAGTGAATTCAAGCTGAGGGCATCCAGCATCCAGGATCGAATGCCTGTTCCGTCCATATCATCTTCGTTGACGATACTATAGGTGTTATCCCTGCGGTCGCAGACAATCTCGATTCCAAAGATGTCAGAGATAGATTCTATATGATTCGCGAACGTACGTGCGGGAAGGTCACTTCCAAGTTCATTCACTGAACTACGCCGCCACAACTGCCTGATTTGAGCCAGTGTAAGCGGCCCGCGGCTCTGGAGTGTTTCCAGCAGCCAGATGTAGGATTTGAAGTAATTCTTTGCCATATCTGACCATAAAGATAGCAATATCTTCGGCAAAATAATGGCAGAATATAGAAATAGTGTATTTGCCGGAATCTTGCTGAAGCACCCATTAACTTTGTCGCCAGAAAACGAATGAGAATATGGAAATCAAGCAACTCGTGCCAATGTCATTTGACTTTTATTTTGGAAATTATATAGGAGTTGGCTAACATTTTCCTTATGATGCTGATATTTAAGTAATTGTGATTCGTTGGTATTCCTGCATAAGAATCTGTATGTAAAGGACCCAATCTCCATCGTAGTCATATAAGACAAGGTGTGGCGGAAGATCCCGGGCTTA
>OJAW01000977.1_pt1 | contig 17860 bp, 40 predicted proteins | sample 1589151 | NCBI WGS metagenome assembly OJAW01 (sample SAMN03283290) | human gut metagenome | biome: human-associated habitat; material: feces | host: Homo sapiens | place: Peru | collected 2012
GGAAAGCAAGGCCCGGAAGGACCTGTTGGCGGCTCCAGCAACTTTGCCCGCTACGATGCTGCACAGGAGCTCACCGACGAGCAGAAGGCGCAGGCCCGGACAAACATTGGGGCGGCCCCGGATGGGTACGGACTGGGAGAGACTATACCCAATGGCTCTTCTGATGCGGACACCGTCACAGAATCATGCTTTTTTTTCGCCAAAAAAAATACGCCCACTAATGATTGGTGCTTTGGCCTTTGTATTAGCCGGGGACCTGATAAAAAATTGCAAATCATGTGGAGCGAGCAAGGGTCTGGCTATGGGTTCTATGATGGGTGCTATGCCGAACGTATTATGAAAGCCGGAATATGGGGACCGTGGGAATGGTTCAATCCGCCCATGCTGACTGGCGTTGAATACCGCACCACAGAGCGGTATTGGGGCAAGCCGGTGTATTGTAAGCTGGTCGACTGCGGAGCAGTCGCAGAAGGAAAAATTGTAGATTTAGGCTTGAACAATCCTGCTACCATCATCAGTGTAGATGCAGTCGTGAACAATGCTCCATCTCCTGCATTTTATACGGCTTCAGGACTTGGTGCCTATGGAAATAGCTATTATGTAGACTATTACAATGGCACGCCAAAAACAGGCTCTATCATGTTCCATATTGGTTCCGGACAACCACAGGGATATGTGAAAGTAAAATACACCAAGACCACCGACTAAGGAGGAAGTACCATGAAAGTTATTAAATATCAGCTTTGCACCGAGGTCAACTACGGCACAAAGGACGAGCCGAAGATTGAGCAGGTTTTTTCCGCTGTCACGTTGGGATGGTCTGCCGCAAACGAGAAAATCGCCAAGGCCGAAGCCTACAATGGCGAGTACACCATTGAGGATGATGGGGAGCCGGATCCTGCACCCACCCAGATTGACCGCATCGAGGCACAAGTGGCATACACAGCCATGATGACTGAAACGCTGCTGGAAAGCGAGGGGTAATCCATGAAAGAGAAAATCGCAAAGTGGTACAAGCAGGGGTTGTGGACAAAGACTATGGTCAAGAACGCCGTGAAGAAGGGCGTGTTGACCGCTGGGGGGCCATTGTCCCGGAGGGGCGGCAAGTCTGCCCCATCTGTGAGCGGCAGTGGCCCCGGTTTTAACTGCACGATGCCAAGTCGGACCTAATCTGCAACATTAGGAGGCAGCATGACAGAGACGATTGTATGCGCCCTCATCACAGGGGGGCTGACGCTGATGGGCGTGCTCATCGCCAACGGCAAACAGCAGGCGATCACCGACACGAAGCTGGACGAGCTGACCCGCGAGGTGCGGGAGCACAACAACTTTGCCCAGCGGGTGCCGGTGATCGAGGAACAAATCAAGGTAATCAACCACCGGATTCAGGATCTGGAGCATGAAAACGAACGTTGAAAGGAGAACACTATGGAAAACATCAAGAAACGGCTGGGCAATCTGCTGGCGGTAAAAAGCCTCGTGACCATTACTTTGACGGTGATCTTTGCGGTGCTGGCTCTGCGGGGTGACATTTCCGGGACGGAGTTTTTGACCATCTTCACCACGGTCATCGCGTTTTACTTCGGCACCCAGCGGGTGGCCGAGGACAAGAATAGTTGAAAACGGTTGGAGAATCAACCGAAAAATTTGAAAGGGGACATATTATGAACAAGATCTACGAGAACATCATCAACGAGGGCAAGAAGAGCGGCAAGGCCGTGGAGACCATCAACGCAGAGCTGAAGGCGGCCGGTGCCAACTTCCACCTGAATCCCGACGGCGGCGTGGCCAACTGGACCGAGGACGAAATGCGGGAGGGCTTCGTCCCCGCCGAGAAGGAGCCGGAGGACGTGAAGCACCTGCATGACATCATGCGGTACGATACCGAGAAGGCCGGTGAAACCCTGCGCATCCAGTGCGCCGAGGGCGTGTACGATGTGACGTGGGACGTCTACGGTCATCCTGAGAAGGCTGTGAGAGTCAATGGTTGATACGTTTGACTGCACCCGTGCGCAGATCTACCACAACACCCGCAGGCTGACCCCGGCGCAGATCAAGGCCAAGACCGGCTGCACCCACATCATCAACGGCTACCTGTTCAACGGCAAGTTTCAGCCGGTGGGCTGGACGGTGATCGACGGCAAGGTCATCAGCCGGGACAAATACCAGGACTGGGGCGTGTCCATCGGCTCTGACGGCAAGCCGCAGATGCTGACGGACCGGGGAGGATCCTTCCTCTCCGGCGTCCCGATCCTCAAGGGCGGCTCCAAGCTGTACCGTGAGCTGACGCCGGACGTGGCCCGGTCCGCCGCCCGGACGGCGGTGGGCTGGCTGGCAAACGGCAAGGTGGTGCTTTGGTGCGACAAGGCCAGCCTGACCCGTGAGCAGCTCCAGAACAAGCTGCTGGGTCTGGGCGTGATGGACGCCCTCATGCTGGACGGCGGCGGCTCTACGCAGGGCATTTTCCCCGGCGGGAAAGTGGTCAGCAGCCGGAAGGTGCCCACGCTGATGCTGTTCTGGGAGCGGTCGGCGGTCAAGGCGGAAGATCAAGCCCTCGTATGGGGGAAGTCTCACGGCCTTTTGACGGACGCCAACGCCGGGGAGATCGTGACCCGCGCCGACATGGTTCGGGCTCTGTATCAGATCTGGGAGGATAACTATGGTTGAGATCCACGCTTACAGCAAAGCCGCCTCCGGGGGCAAGCAGCTCTCCGCACATTTTAAGGTGCGGGAGTTTGCGTGTGGAGACGGCAGTGACGCGGTGCTGGTGGCTCCCCGGCTGGTAATGGTGCTGGAAACCATCCGCGCCCACTTTGGCGCTCCGGTGGTCATCCACAGCGGCTACCGGACGCCGCAGTACAATGCGAAGGTAAACGGCGCGGCCCACAGCCAGCACTGCTACGGCATGGCGGCGGATATTTCCGTCAGCGGCCAGAAGCCGGAGACGGTGGCGGCCTTCGCCCGCCAGCTGATGCCCGATTGGGGCGGCGTGGGGGTTTATGACAGCTTTTGTCATATCGACGTGAGAGAGACCAAGGCTGACTGGAAAGGATAAAACCGAAAGGAGGGCCAGAAGATGGCAACAACATCCACGCGGTTAATCCGCGCTCTGCAAGTCTGGAAACCACATGGAGAAAACAAACCGAGAGATCCGGGCGCTGTTGTCATCCATGGCCCCGGCCCGGGCGGCGCAAGCTGTCCGGCTGGTAGGCTTGCCGCCTGACGAGGAAGCGGCGGTGCTGGCGGTGGACGTCCACGGCCAGAGCTGCCTACAGGCGGCGGCGCTGCTCCACGTCAGCGTTGATGGCCTCGCCAAGATCCGGCGGCGTGCCTACGCCAAGATCGCGGATGATATGCAGGGATGAGAAAAGCCGTGTCCGATTCGGACACGGCTTTTCTTTGGGCAGTTTGAGGGCAGAATACAGGCAGTTTCCGGGCAGTTTGGCTGCCCGGTTTTTTTGTATCATAGAAGTGTAAAGGAGGCGCACACAATGTTCGAGCGGCTTTTGGCCTGCGGGTATCCGGCAGAGATGGCGCGAGAGATCATAGCGCGGACCGACCCGGCGGAGCTGGAACGCTGTGTGCGCATGATTGAGCTTTTATACGATGACCGGAGGGAATATGTATAACCATTTCAACCCCAACCCCTGCGGGAAAAATGTAGGGGATTGCACCGTGCGGGCAATCGTAAAGGCTACCGGCAAGGATTGGGGCGAAATTTATTTACGGCTCTGTATCCAAGGGTATCTGGACGGGGATATGCCGTCGGCCAACGCCTGTTGGGGGCGGTATCTCCGCAGCATCGGATATCGGCGGTACATCGTGCCGGACACCTGCCCAGACTGCTACACGGTGGGCCAATTTGCGGAGGATCACCCAAAAGGCACCTATATTCTGGCTCTGTCCGGCCATGTGGTCTGCGTCTGCGACGGCATGATCTGGGACAGCTGGGACAGCAGCAACGAGAACATCTTGTATTACTGGGTCAAGGAGGATGACTAAAATGGCTTACACACCTTACGGATGGCAAAATCCCTATTACGCACCGCCTATACCGGATAACCTCATGCAGATGCGCCAACAGCAGATGCAGCCTATGACACCCCAGATGCCGCAGGTCCCGCAAAACCCGGTGGCGCAGAGCGGCGTCCAGTGGGTCAGTGGGGAGCAGGAGGCCCGAAACTGGATGATCGCGCCCAACGCCGCTGTGGCGTTGTGGGATAGCTCCGCGCCTACGGTGTACCTCAAAAAGGCAGATGCCAGCGGTAAACCGTCCCTCACGATTTATGACCTCGTAGAACGCACAGAAACGCCCAGTACAGCCACTCAGGAAAAGGGCGTGGAGTTTGTCACCAGAAAAGAATTCGACGCACTGGCGGCGGTTGTGGACGGCATGAAGGGTAAAAAGAAGGCGAAGGAGGCTGACGCTGATGGCTAACCCCTTTTTTGACGCTTTAGGTGGCGGGAACACGCCAGTAGGCCGGTTTCAAAAGATGATGCAGCAATTCAACCAGTTCCGGTCCTCTTTTCAGGGGGACCCGAAGGCGGAGGTCGAGAAACTTTTGCAGTCCGGCAGAATGAACCAGCAGCAGTTGAACCATCTACAAGAAATGGCGAAGCAATTTCAAAGTTTGCTTAAATAAGCAAACAAAAAGCAAAATTTAAGCAAGCGTCTAAGCAAGGTGTCTGCAAAATTATTAGGTTAATCAACATCGTGGCCACGATTTGATAATAAAAAACTGAAAGGAGTTTTTCTATGTCTCTTTCCTCTGACGGCGCTCCTATGCTGACAATGCCTGTGGCCCCCACCAATGCTGGCGGTAATGGCGGTTTCGGCTGGGGCGACAACGGCGCTCTGTGGCTCATTGTCCTGTTCCTGTTTATCTTTGCGGGTGGCTGGGGCAATGGCTTTGGCAACAATGCTGGCAATTCCGGCGGCGTGGTCGACGGCTATGTGCTGACCTCTGACTTTGCCAATGTCGAGCGCAAGATCGACAGTGTAAATCAGGGCCTTTGCGACGGATTTTACCAGCAGGCGCAGCTTGTCAACGGCACCAACATGGCGATGGCCAACGGCTTTGGGCAGGCTGAGCTTTCCCGTGCAACTCAGCAGGCGGCTCTCATGCAGCAGTTGACTGCCATGCAGATGCAGGCCGCTGAGTGCTGCTGCAACACCCAGCGCAGCATCGAGGGTGTGCGCTATGACATGGCCGCTCAGGCTTGCGAGACCCGGAACACGGTGCAGAACGCCACCCGGGACATTATCGACAATGCCAACAGCAACAGCCGCGCAATCCTCGATTTCCTGACCCAGAGCAAGCTGCAGGATCTCCAGAGCGAGAACCAGGGCTTGAAGCTGGCCGCATCTCAGGCGGCACAGAACAGCTATCTGGTATCCCAGCTCCGGCCTTCTCCCATTCCGGCCTACACGGTGCAGAACCCCTATTGCTGCAACCAGTTTGCCGGATGCGGTTGCTGACAACTGCATAGCGTAGCTTTTCCTCCATGCTGGGGAAATGGTCGGCCCCATGCCGATACTGATGACAAAGCGGCGGGGCAGTAGCCCTGCCGCTGATTTTATGAAAGGAGATTTCTATGCCTGAATACACTGCCATTGCCGCACAGACCGTAGCGGCAAACCAGAACGTGCTTTTTACGGAAGCACCGATCCCTTGCACCAAGGGCCTTGTGACGCACCGCGCAGGCTCCGGTCTGTTTAACCTCCGTGGTAACTGCTCCCAGTGCCGCGTCCGCTATAAGGTGGACTTTATCGGCAATATTGCCGTAAGCACTGGCGGGACACCCGGTCCCATCTCCATTGCCATTGCGGTTGACGGTGAGCCGCTCCAGTCCTCCGTTGCGACGGTGACACCCGCAGCGGCAGAGGCGTTTTTCAACGTGGCGGCATCCGAGTACGTTGACGTTACAAAGGGTTGCTGCGCGTCGCTGTCCATCCGCAACGTTAGTGGCGAGGCCATTGACGTGAGCAACGCGAACCTTATCATTACCAGAGTTTGCTGAGAAAGGAGAACACAATGGGAATGAAATCTATGTATGAACTGCGGGATATGCTCTGCAAGGAGCTGGACGAGCTGATCCGCAAAGGCGAGCTGGGTGCCGGGGATCTGGACATTGCCCACAAGCTGACCGATACCATCAAAAACATCGACAAGATCGAGGCAATGGACGAGCGCGGCTATTCCGGGCGGTATCTGGACGATGACCTGCGCGGTTACAGCCGTGGCAGCTCCTATGCCCGGAGACATTATGTCCGTGGCCATTACAGCCGCACGGACGCTACCGAGCATCTGCGTAGCCAGATCAACGATATGATGCGTGAGACCGACGATGGCCGCATCAAGGACGCCCTGCGCCGTGCAATGGACATGATGGAGGAATAAGGGGGTAGGCCCCAATGATTGACGAGCGAGAAGTGGCGCTATGGATCAAGCGGTTAGAAACAGAGGAGTCCAGCTGGGCGAACTATGAAAAACTGGCGGCGCTGTATACCATCCAAAACCAGAACCGGGAGCCGGTGAGGGAATCTCGCATGATCGAAGCGTATTCTGCGGCTCCCGCGCCTGACAGCGATTTCCTCCGGGCGGTGTCTAACGTTGACCCAGCCCGTGCGTGGGAGGTCATGGACGAGCTGATGGACAGCTTGAAAGTGGTCAACGAGCGGGTTTATAATAGCGTCATGCGGAAATTGAAAAGCTAAATTTAACCCCTCGGCAAATGCCGGGGGGTTAGTTATATTTTTATGTTAGTGTTGCAACATGAAAATAAGACTAACTTGGCGTTACAAAAAACGCACCGTCATTGTCTGCGTCGATGCGCTGGATTGTGCGTACCCAGAATTCTTTTTTTGCCTGCCGGTCTAAATCAGGATATTCCTTCAACTCTCGCCGTAATGTTTCAAGGTCAAATTCTTTTATAGGCTCCGGGTTTATTGCCGCGAGCTGCTGTTTCAATTCCGTATAGTCTTTTTTGTATTCTTCGATTTCAATCAAATCCGACAGATACAGGTCTTTCAGTTTTTGCATTTTCCGCTTGATTTGCTCCGCCGTTTTGGGCGGCTTTTTTTCTGCGGTTTTTGATTTGGAGTAATACTTTTTTGCGATCCCCTCAAATTCCCTCAGAAGGTAATCCTCCAGCACATCTTCCCGGATCCTGAGAATGTGCGGACAGTCGGCTGGGTCGAGTGTGTGCGTTCTGCATCGGTAGTACTTGTACACCTGTTTTACAGTCTCTGGCTGCATGTTTCTGCCGCACTCCCGGCAGCGGAGAATTCCGGTAAACAAATATATTCGATCCGCACTGGCGTTCCGCTGACTTCGCTGTTCCAGGATTCTCCGGGCAAGGTTAAAGGTTTCTTGATCGACAAGCGCGGGCAATGCATTTTCCACTCCGAACGCCTCGCCTAAGTACAATCGATTTGACAAAGCATCCTTGTATTTGTTATACGAGCGTTTGATCCCCCACTCCGTTGCCATATAACGTCTTAGTGCAAGGATGCTTTGCAACCGTATAAAGGCAGGGAACATATCTCGCGCCGCATCTGCGGTTTCTTCATCAATGGCGTAGCGCCGGTTTTTCACGCAGATTCCGATAGGAGTTTTCCCGTTGGTGGGCTGGCCCTTTGCCCTCTTGCCCTCGTTGATGGCCTTAATGCGCTCCGATGTGCGGTCAGCTTCGTCCTGCGCTACCGACAACATAATATTGACCTTTAATCGCCCTGATGCAGTCCGCGTTTCGTAGTCCTCTCTGATGGCCTGCCAATCCACATGATTTTTGTCGAGAACCTCTTGCACGGCGTAGTACCCTGCCACATTCCGAAACCACCTATCCAGCTTGACAAAAAGGATGGTGTCAATTTTCCCGGCGCTGCAATCATCAAGCAGGCGCATCAAGGCTGGACGCTTTTTATACGGCTTTCTGGCGCTGATTCCGGCGTCCTCGTAAATGCCCACAACCTCCATGCCGTGTGCGGCGGCATATGCAATCAGAGCCTCCCGCTGGTCTGCCAGGGACAGGCCGTGCTTCGCCTGTTCTTCGGTCGATACCCTGATGTACAGTGCTACACGGATGCGTAGATTATTTGGTAGAGTGACCACTATTTTTTGGCACATGTTATCCCCTCCAAAATCCATAGTTGGCACAATGGATGTCAACCCAAACGCACCAGGCAAAAAGCCCGATGATCAATAGTGACAAACCGAGTATGATCCACCTGTATAGCTTCACGGAGTGCCAAAGATTGCACAGTTCTGTGTCCATCAGGCCGATGGTCTTCCGCTTATTCTCAAGGCGGTGTTCCAGACCGTCCTTTTCCGCTTGCAACGTTTCCTCACTGGCCGTCAGATGATCTCCGATGCCGTAAAATCCATCCAGCGACACGCCAAGGACGGCGCATATTGGCCCAACCGTGGAGATATAGGGGGCCTTGGAAGCATGGGTAAAGAAATTGTTGACGGTAGACGGCGGAATTCCCGATGCTTCAGCTATGTCCTGAATGGTCATACCCAAAGCGTTACGTTTCGCCTTACAAACTTCCTGAATTGTCATAAAAAGTGCCTCCTTACCCCCAAAATCAAAATATGGGTAAAGGCGGCACAAACTTTTAAACGGCTGAAAATGCCAAAAACCAAGCTTTGGGACTTGCCCACCCAACCCTGTTTTTGCTACGCTTTGATTACGGCAAGCCGATACCCCCAAAGGCTTGCCCTCCGGCCCTCGCCGTTTGTTGCAGAGGCGGCGGGGGCTTTAGTTACTTATTGCTTCTCAAGTTTTACGGTCTGCGTAACTCCCATGGCAGACACTTCGTAACTGATTACGCCGTCCTGATAGATAAATGTCTTTGTGTCATCGCCGCTGGCGAGAATTGCCATATCGGTCTGATCTTTATCATTTTCCGATTCCCAGGTGTACGGCTCATCCGCCGTGGTAGGGGCATCGAAAGAACCGGCCCAATAGAGGGCTTTGGTTTCTCCGTTATCAGATACCCAATACACCTCAATGGCATCTCCGGCAATGGTAGCGGCTTGCCATGCGTCATCTGCATTGCTGTTTGTCTGCTTCCACTCTCCAACGAGATCGGGTGGAGTTACCGGCTCGTTTTCTGGCTCGGTCTGATTCGTTTCCCCGCAGGCGGTTAACATACCGAGTACGAGAACCGAAGACAGCGCGATAAGCAAAAACTTTTTCATCTCAACTCTCCGTTTCCTTATATTTTCGACTGCACAAAGTGCAATAATCGACATATAGCCCCGTTACTACAATTATTTGGAGGGACACAAAATGCTGCGTAATGACGTGGAAAGTGATATAATGATTAGAGAAAAACTGAAAGAAAAAATTCTCACTATGAGCGATGCGCAGCAAAACGCATTGCTGCTTGCCGCGCGTGAGATTAGGAGAAAATCGAAAGAACAAAGGAGAGAACTTTATGAAAATGCTCAACAAGCAAGGTAAGCAAAACGCTTGTGACACTGGAGAAGCCGGCAACGACAAAGTCGTGCTTTCTCTGCTTTTGGCGATCAATGACCGCCTGTCTCTCCTTCCGGTCATTTTCGGCCTGTTGGTAGGCAACATATTGGCGAAGCTCATCGATGCGCTTTTCTTCTAATTTCTTGAGCTGTCCAGCTGCGGAATCATCCTCGCTGATATAGCTGGTCTCAAACCCGTCCTTCAACCAATCGTTCATCGCTTGCTCATCAAAAATTGCGCATAGCGCAACAACTCGTTCAGCTCGGCGTCGGTCGCCGTGTCGATAAAATCAAACAGCTCTTGAACGGTAGGACTTACGCCCTCGATCTTCGGATCGAGGGTTTCTTTTTTCCCCGACAGGGCATCGCCGACCAGCTCGTCAACGGTCACATGGAAGTAATTTGCAATTTTAACAAGCGAAGCGTCGGACGGCGTTCTCCCATTTTTCCAATAAGTAACATTTGACTTTTTGAACCCCATTTCAATGGCAGCGGCGCTTGGGCTAATATCATTTCGCACACAAAGACAAACGAAATTGTTATAAAAAGACAAAACGAGCACCTCATTTTTGGGCAAATAACCAAAGGTTCAAAAAGTTCAAACTATGCCTTGACTATGTTAACCTTTTGTACTAATATAGGCGTATAGGGTACAAAAAGTTAGCACTAATCCGAACCCAAGCGGAACCGCCTGTGTTTGAAAAAATTATTATGTTCCTCGCAAGTCCATAATAACACGGTTAGTTAACTTATGCAACCCTAAAGTTGACTGCGGCGGAGAAAAAACCGCCCCGGTGTACGAGCACCGGAGCGGCACGCCGGTTATTTAGACCGACGGTTGGACAGTGCAGACGCGGCCAGAGTTTTTACGGTCTTGCCGGTCTTGCGGCTGCTCAATGCCTTGGAGGCCTTGGAAGCAACACGCTTGCTTGTCCGAACGGAGTTTTTCGGCAAAGGGATTCCTCCTTTCATAAAAGGATACCCTTCACTCTTTCTTTCCTCCACTTGGCAGTATAGCAAATCTCCCCGCCGCAGTCAACGAAATTAACAATCAAGAGGGAGGAATGACATTGCTTGAAGCATGGACTGGTCGAGCGGTCGGCAAGATGCACATGAACCGCATCTCGTTTGAAGATGTCGCTGGGGAGCTGGGCGTGACAAGGGCGTACATCAGCATGATTTTGAACGGCAAGCGGAAGCCGCCTGACGCGCGGAAGCGCGTGGAGGGCGCAATCGACGCGATCATCAAACGGCGTGCTGAGGAAAACTAACAGGAGGAAAAAGGAATGAAGGAAATTAAGGTACGGATCACATTTACGGAACCCATTCTTGGCACAAGCCCTGCAAACCCAGACGTATATCGGGAGTTCATCGGTTCCAAATCCCCGGACGCTTTGAGCGTTGAGGACGAAGTTGCCGCGCTGGGCGCTGATGCCGTGGCAGAAAAGGCCATGACGGTGTTCCCTCGGACGAAAGACGGCACCCCGTTCTTGTATGACTACCAGATCAAAGGCTTTTTCAAGGACACCTGCGGCGGTCTCCGCAAGGTAAAGGGCACCGCCAGCGAGAAGATCAAAGCCTACAAGAAGGAGATCGACAAGTTGATCTTTCCGGAGCCGCGGGTGATTCCGCTGGAGTTTGACGGTGCCATCGGCGAGTGTCAGCGCCCCCTGAGAGCGCAGACGGCCCAGGGCGAGCGCGTCAGCCTTGCCATGAGTGAGGAAATCCCCGCAGGCGCTACTTGCGAGTTTCGGGTAATTTGCCTCTGCGACGATCACGAGAAAGCCGTCCGGGAATGGCTGGACTATGGCCGCTTCTCCGGTATCGGCCAGTGGCGCAACAGTGGAAAAGGCCGGTTTACCTGGGAGGAGATCCAGTAACGCAGCGGAAAAGCAGTGCCAAGTGTGGCAAAGCAACGGCATAGCATTGCATAGAGGCGCTATGGAAAGGCCACGGCTCGTTCCGCAAAGCAACGGGAGGGCTTAGAGGTGAAAGGCAACGGCAATGCACAGATGCGCAAGGCAATGCAATGGAATGGTTCAGAATAGTACAGAATCGCAGCGGAATGGCGTAGCACAGCAATGCTTGACGTAGCAACGGAAATGCAGTGATTTGCTATGCAAAGGCAACGCACAGAGGAGCAATTCAGCGCAAAGCCAAGGAATAGAAATGCAAAGAAAAGCGTAGGAAATGCTTAGATGGGCATGGCGGGGGAATAGAGAAGCGCCGCATCGTTAAGAACAGCAACGGAATGGCAAAGAGACGCTGGGCAAGGCGCGGCAATGGAATTGAGTAGCGCAGCTAAAAAGTGTATGGAACGAAGTATAAAAAATGCCCCGTCCGGTGTTGCAGACCGGGCAGGGCGGCGGAACAAATCTTAGGCTCAGATATGTGTCCTGTGGCTATTTTAGCACAGGGGAAAGGAAAAGGCAATGGCGAAGAAACGAAAAATCGAATACCGGGTGATCTGGGTGTCTCCGCCTGACCCGGTGAAGATCATGACGGAGTTCGGCAAGATCTGGTCGAGGGAGCATGGCCTTGAGTTTGACGGTGTTTACACCAAAGAGGGGGACATCAAGCAATGAGCTGGAATCTGTTTTTTATGAACCTGGGCGTGGCCTATGCAGCCACTTGGGTATTCAAGGTTGTAGATTTCATCGAAGGAGGGACCCGCATGAGAAAGCATGAACGGCGCACCAGAGAGCAGCGGAAGGCGGACGCCTCCGCATGGATTGGCTTTATGAGTTTTCTGGCCCTGCTGCTGATTACCATTTCGTACATGGTGGTGAGCGCGCGATGAGCAGAACGAACCGACATGAGCGCTATCCACTGGGCCTCTGCCCGGTCTGCGGCATGGACAGCGGGGAGCGTGTGCAGAGTGAGAAAGCCCCGTTTAAGCATTATGTCCGCTGTGCCACCTGCGGGGCGATCACCGCCGGGTATGCCCAGCAGAACAACGCCACGAAAGCGTGGCAGAGAGGAGATGCTTGGAAATGAAATACAGGACATTTCCCGTGTGTGCGAGATGCTCCACGGTGATGGACCCCGGCCTTTACGATGACGTGTCCCCTGGGTTCCTGGTGAACGGCGAGTGCTACTGCCCGGAGTGCTTCAAGGAGTGGATGAAGGACGCGGCGGACAGCGACCCGGAGACCGTGGCACAGGCCATGGGGGTGGCGATCGTTGACATCCCGGAGGGCTGATATGACGCAGTGTGAGCGGATTTTGAAGTATCTGGATGAACACGGCAGCATCACACGGGCCGAGGCCATGAGCGAGTGCGGCATCGCCAATTTCACGGCGCGGGTCTCTGACTTGCGGCGGGACGGCGTGGCGCTGGACGTGGAGACGATCGCACAGAAGAACCGTTACGGCGAGACCGTGCGGTTTGCGAGATATAGGAGGAAAGAATGAACCTTTACGAAATTGACGCGGCCATTACGGCCCTGGTAGACCCGGAGACCGGCGAGGTCAGCGACTTTGACGCCTTCGACCAACTGAGCATGGCGCGGGACCAGAAAATCGAGAACATCGCGCTATATTACAAGAATCTGGTGGCGGATGCCGCTGCCTACAAGGCTGAGAAGCTCGCCTTTGCCGAACGGCAGAAGGCGGCGGAGAACAAGGCCCAGCGCCTCAAGGACTATCTGGCGTATGCCTTGCAGGGTCAGAAATTTGAATCCTCTTGCTGCGCGGTGAACTTCCGCAAGACTACCAGCGTGAATGTGGCTGATCCTGACGCCGTTCTGGCATGGTTGCAGGACCACGCACATGAGGACTGCATCCAGTATGCGGAGCCGACCATCAGCAAGACGGGGCTTGCCAAGATCCTGAAAACAGAAGCCGTCCCCGGCGCGGAGCTGGTGGATGGTTATAGCGTGGGGGTGAAGTGATGAATATCTTTGAAAGCATTACCGCGATCATGCAGGAGATTCCGGCGATTGGGAAGGAAAAGAAGAACCAGCAGCAGGGATTCAAGTATCGCGGCATCGACGATGTGATGAACGCTTTGCAGCCGATCCTCTCCAAGTACAAGGTGTTCGTTGTGCCGGAGGTGATTGACCAGTCACGGGAGGACCGTGTGACCAACAAGGGCGGTACGATTCTATATTCCATGCTGAAAATCAAATACACGTTCTACGCAGAGGACGGCACCAGCGTTTCGGCGGTGGTGATCGGCGAGGGCATGGACAGTGGAGACAAGGCCAGCAACAAGGCGATGGCGATTGCCATGAAGTATGCGTTTTTCCAGGTATTCTGCATCCCCACTGAGGAAATGAAGGACCCGGACGCGGAAACGCCGGAGCCGAGCAGACCGAAGGAACCGGCGATCCCCACGCGGCAGAAGCCGGGGTACAGATTGCCCCCGCAGGGCGATGCCACCGTCATCTGTGAGCGCTGCGGCGGTCAGGTGATGGATTACTTTGACGGCAGAGCCACGGTGAAGGCGGCACGTCTGGCGGCGAGAGCGAAGGAACTGTACGGCCATGCGCTGTGCGAGAAATGTGTAGCCGAGGCCAAGGAGGCCAACGATGCAGCAGGTTAACGCTACATCGTTCCGTTGGACGATGGATGCCGCCGGTGACTGGCTGTGCATCCGTACCAATAAGGCGCGGCAGGTGCTTGACACGCTGAAAGAGGGCAAGTCCTATGACGTGGAGATCAAGGAACACCGGGAGAAGCGGAGCCTCGACGCGAACGCCTACTTTCACGTTTTGGTTGATAAAATCGCCCAGGAAATGAACTTGGGATTTGAGGAAACCAAGACAAACCTTGTTACCGAGTATGGAACCGTTGAGCGGGATGACGAAGGGCTGAAAGTCGGATTCAAGCTTCCGGCATCCGTGGACGTGACGAAAATCTATCGCTATGTCAAGTGCTTTGATACCCGCATCGAGAATGGGAAAGAGTTCAACTGCTACATCGTGTTCAAGCATACGCACCTGATGGACACGAAAGAAATGAGCCGTTTGATTGACGGCACCGTACACGAGGCAAAACAGCTGGGAATCGAAACGCTGCCCCCTGATAAGCTGGCGGGGATGATGGAGGAATGGGGCCGATGAGCAAGAGCATCATGCAAGACCGCCGGGAGTGCTACCTGACCAGCTTTACGGAGCGGTTGGCAAAGCACCACGTCTACGGCGGTGGCAGGCGGCAGTTATCCGAGAAATGGGGCTGCTGGGTGTACCTCCGTGCCGACTGGCACAACATGGCCGACTACGGCGTTCACGGCAAGAATGGCCACGAATTGGACTTGCGCTTGAAGCGCGAGTGCCAGCAGCGGTTTGAAGAACTGTATGGCCATGAAAAATTCATGGAAGTTTTCAAAAAAAATTATTTGGGGGAATGAATATGCTGAACAGAATTATTGTGATGGGCCGGATGACCCGTGACCCTGAATTGCGCCGCACCAACAGCGGCAACGCTGTAACCTCCTTCTCTCTGGCTGTTGACCGGGACTTTAAGTCCCAGTCCGGCGAGAAGGAAACGGATTTCATCGACGTGGTGGCATGGCGCAACACCGCAGAATTTGTGAGCAAGTATTTCTCTAAGGGCCGCATGGCCGTAGTGGAGGGCCGCTTGCAGATCCGTGACTGGACGGACAAGGACGGCAATAAACGCCGCAGCGCCGAGATTGTGGCAGACAGCGTGTACTTTGGCGATTCCAAGCGGGACGGCGGTGACAATCCCGGTTATGCACCGGCTCCCTCTGGTGACTTTGCCGAGGTTGAGGACGATTGGGACCTCCCGTTCTAAGGCGGTGGGTGAATGCCGAACAGGATCATCAAGGATAGCATCAGGACGAGCAAAAGCATCAACGCAATGTCGGACTTTCAGTTCCGATTGTGGGCGTACCTGATTACCTACGTTGATGATTATGGGCGCGGCAGCGCAGACCCAGAATTGCTCAAAGGCTTTGTATTCCCCCGCAGAAAAGGTGTGACTGAGGGAACGATCAGCAAGACGCTTGCAGAATTGGCGACCATAGGCTCTGTGATCCTCTATGAAGTTGACGGAGAACCGTACCTATGTTTTCCGAACTGGAGCGAACACCAGACGGTGAGGAACAAAGTAAGCAAATTCCCGGCACCTGCTGACGGATTGATTACATCTGAAATCAATTGCAAGCAATTGCAAGCAGGTGAAAGCAAATGCGCCCGTAATCCAATCCAGAATCCAGAATCCAGAATCCAGAATCCAGAAGAAGTAGGCGGCGAGCCGCAAACGGCATCCCCGCCGGTGGTTTCCATCCCCCTCAATGACGGCACTGAATATCCGGTGTCGCAGGAGCAATGCCAGGAATGGGCGGGCGTGTACCCTGCTGTCGACGTAATACAGCAGTTGCGGGAGATGCGGGAATGGTGCCTGAATAACCCGGCGAAGCGGAAAACGGCGCGTGGTGTGCGCGGATTCATTACCCGCTGGCTGGCGAAAGAACAGGATCGCGGTGGCCGTAAGGGCGCAAAAGGCCCCGGCAAATGTGAGGACGCTTGGGGGTATGTGTGATGGCGGGAGATTTTAAGCTGGCCGAGCTGGTGCGCCCATGCCGGAGATGGAAGGCGGCAAGGACGCCGGATGTGACGTACCATTCTCAGCAGCTCTGTTGGGACTGCGCCAATGTATACGGCGACTGCGAGTGGTCGTTGCGGTTTGAGCCGGTTCCGGGTTGGGATGCGATACCCACAACACGGACGGTCAGCGGGAAGTTTGTAGAGAAATCTTTCAGCGTCCGTGCCTGCCCAAAATTCAGGAGGGGATGATTGAAAAATGTTTGGAAATAAGCACTTGAAAGCAGAAATAGTCCGGCTGAGTTATCGCGTGGCAGAGCTGGAAGAGCGGCTTTGCCCATGCGAGCAGCATGACTGGAAACGCACAGGTGTTGATTACAGCTACGATGGAACAGGTGGCTGCGATGCTATGTATAACTACAAGTGCGCAAGGTGCGGTAAAAAAATGCGCTCTTTCCAGCCGTACCTGGAATTGGATGGTGATCTGGGAAATGATGCGGATCGTGGTTGATATTTACGGCGAGGACACGCAGGGCACTAAGGAGGCGGTGGCCATGCTGCTGGAGCCTCTGGGCCGCGTCCGGGTGGTCAGCGTCATTACCAACGGCAAGGAGGAAAAGCGGTGAGCGTGTGTTTGGATGATCTGAACAGCTTGCCGGAGCACTACCGGAAGCAAATACAGCAGCAGATGCAAGCCCAGCAGATCAATCGGACGGCAAGGGTTATGGCGCAGTTCGTGGCGAAGGGGAAAGCGGAGACGGGCAAACGCAAGCACCACAACAACCCAACCGCCCGGACCATGCCTAACGGAACGGAGCACACCTTCGACAGCCGCAAGGAGGCGGCGCGGTATGACGAGCTGGCACTGCTCAGTAAGGCCGGGGCTATCCGAGACATGCGGATCCAACCCCAATTCACGCTAAAAGAAAGCTACATCACGGCAAACGGAGACCGAAGCCACGCTGTGACGTATCGGGCGGATTTCTCCTACGAGGAGCGGGGGGAAGACGGCGCATGGAAGCTGGTTGTGGAGGACGTGAAAGGCCCCTCCACGAAAAAAGACAAAACCTACCGCATGAAGGTGAAGCTGATGCAGGATATGAAGCACATCACCGTGCGGGAGGTATGAAAGGAAAGCTGGCTGAATGAAGAAATGTAGGGATGAACTATGAGAGATACAAACCTCGTAAATGCGCTGCGTGAGCACGCGGAATGGGAGGGAATGTGATGGAACGATTAACGAATAAAGCCTGGCGAAATTTTGACCCTTGGGAGTGCTGTGGTCAAGATCATTATTGCCAAAGAGGTTGTCATGATCCTGGCGGATGCACAAAGGGCTGTATTGTCCATCAGCTGTATGCGCGGTTAGGAGCCTACGAGGACACGGGGCTGGAACCTGCGGTGTGTGCCAATTACAAGACGTTTGAGGATGAGGCCATCAGTAAGGGCGTGACATTCAAGCGCATTATCGCACTGATGGAGGCCGACAGGGCCGGTCGGCTGGTGGTGCTGCCGTGCAAGGTGGGCGATACGGTGTATTTTGCTTTGCTTGGAAGAATCATTGAGAAGCAAGTATTTAGCATCGTTTCATTTTCAAATTCCACAAGAATTTACTGTGGCGGAACCAGCGAATATTTCAGGCCAGAGGATATAGGAAAAACCTTCTTCCTTACCCGCGAGGAGGCGGAGAAAGCATTGGAGGCGATGAAGGATGAGTAAAGCCGTACTTATCAGCATCCGCCCCAAGTGGGTGGAGAAGATCGCCAGCGGTGAAAAGACCATCGAAGTCAGAAAGACTAGGCCAAAGCTGGATACGCCGTTTAAGTGCTACATCTACTGCACGCTGCCAAAATATCCGCACGA
>OJAW01000980.1_pt1 | contig 17850 bp, 16 predicted proteins | sample 1589151 | NCBI WGS metagenome assembly OJAW01 (sample SAMN03283290) | human gut metagenome | biome: human-associated habitat; material: feces | host: Homo sapiens | place: Peru | collected 2012
GTAACAAATAACTATGTAGAGTTTGCTAATAAGTGCTGGAGAATAGTAAGAGTTGGTGGAGATGGCTCTGTAAAACTTATCTTACATAATGATAATAAAGCAGGAATTGCTAATCCTTGTGATGCTGCGAATAATAGTAAAAGTGCAGCATTTGCTAGATACTCTGGCACAACATACACAAGTGCATTTAATGAATATAGCGATGATAATGCTTATGTAGGATTTATGTATGGAACACCAGGATCTAGTACATATGAAGCTACACATGCAAATACTAATAAGAGTACAATACTAACTAATTTAGAATCTTGGTATAATAATAATCTAAAAACATATGAAAGTGTAATAGATGATACTGTATGGTGTAATGATAAAACAAATGTAACAGATACAACTTATGATCCATTTAGTTTGACCCCTAATGGCTTAGGTTATGCTAAAAATGAAACATATTATGGTGCTACACAAAGATTAGTAGGTACAAGTGGTGATGCTGGAGGCACTGGTCCTAGTTTAAAATGTAATGGAGAACTAAGTAAAATAACATCAAAAGTAGGATTAGTAACTGCAGATGAATTAGCATTTGCAGGATATGCTTATGATCGGTATAATACTACAACATATTTACAAGAAAATGCTACGAGTGATGATTGGTGGTCCTTGTCGCCTTTCAACTTCGGTGGCGTTTTGAGCGTTGTCGACGGCGTTGGCTACTTAATCCGCATCGGCTTGTACAACTCTATCGGGGTCCGTCCTTCAATTTCTCTTAAACCCTCTACTTACGTAACCGGAAATGGTAGCAGTGAAGACCCTTATAAAGTAGTTTAACTTAAAAAAGACTTGATTTTCTTTTAAAAAAGTATTATAAATATAGGTATAAACGTTGATTGGAAAAGGAAGATTAGTAATATTATAGAGAGTTAACGGATGGTGGAAGTTAATATAGTGCTAACCTTTTAGACACCATGAGTGCTTAAAGAATTGAGTAGACTAAGCCGGCCATAGACCGTTATCCTTAAAGAGAGACTATTAAGTAATTAAGGTGGTACCGCGGATTAACAGTGATTCGTCCTTTGTAAGGATGTTCACTGTTTTTTTATAGAAAGAAGGAATAAATATGAAAGGAAACATTTATAGAGACCTATATATAGGTGAATTATCTAGCGAGCTAGAAGGAAAAGAAATTCGTATTGCTGGTTGGATAGAACAAATAAGAAATTTAGGAACAAACCTTATGTTCCTACTTATCAGAGATGAAACTGGTACGGTTCAAGTTATCTGTAATAACCCTGAAAAATTTAATGGCGTAACTAGAGAAAGTACTATTACATTATCTGGTAAAATTGTTAAGAGAACTAAAGAAATGGTTAATCCTAACATGAAAACGGGTGATATTGAAATTGAACTTATATCATTTGAGATTTTAGGTAAGTGTGCAGCAACACTTCCATTTGAAATTAATCATCCAGAAAATGCTAGTGAAGAAACAAGACTAAAATATAGATACTTAGACTTAAGAAATGAAAAACATCATAATACAGTTTTATTTAGATCTAAAGTAATTGATTATATTCGCTCACTTATGAAAGAGATGGGCTTTACAGAAATAGCAACTCCAATTATTACTACTAGTAGTCCAGAAGGAGCAAGAGATTTTGTTATTCCATCACGTAATTATAAGGGTAAGTTCTATGCACTTCCACAAGCGCCACAAATTTATAAACAGCTTCTTATGGTTAGTGGTTTTAATAAATACTTTCAAATAGCACCATGTTTTAGAGATGAAGACTGCCGTGCAGATAGAACATTAGAGTTTTATCAATTAGACTTAGAAATGAGTTTTGCTACTGAAGAAGATGTATATACAGTAGGAGAAAAAGTTTTTTATAATGTATTTAAAACATTTGGTAATAAGGAAGTATCTCCATATCCTTTTAGAAGAATTGCTTATAAAGATGCTATGTTAAATTATGGATCAGATAAGCCAGATTTAAGAAATCCATTGATCATTAAAGATGCTACAAATATTTTAAGCAAAATGGACTTTGCACCATTTAATGGTAAAATGATTAGAGTGATTAAAACTGAGAATATGGATAAATCAAATTCTTGGTATAAACAAGTAGAGGAGTTTATTAAAGGTAAAGGTGCTAGTGGTTTAGCAACTATTAAAATAACTGAAGATGGTACATTTAAATCATCATTAGATAAATTTATGACTGATGAAATTCGCACTGAGTTAAAAAATGAGTATGAATTAAAAGAGGGAGATGCTTTATTTATTTTAGCAGATGAACCTAAAAAGTGCCCTAAACTAGCTGGTGCTCTTAGAACTTATTTAGGTGAAGAATTAAATTTAATAAATAAAGATAAGTTTGAGTTCTGCATCATAAATGACTTTCCAATGTATGAAGAAAATGAAGAAACAGGTGCAATTGATTTTGGACATAATCCATTTAGTATGCCAAAAGGTGGACTTGAAGCATTAAATAATGAAGACCCATTAAATATAACTGCAATTCAGTATGACTTCGTATGTAACGGTTATGAAATGAGTTCTGGTGCTGTTCGTAATCATGATATTGAAATTATGAAAAAAGCTTTCGACATTGTTGGCTATGATGAAGAAGTTATCAAAAATAAATTTAGATCACTATATACAGCATTCCAATTTGGTGCTCCTCCTCATGCAGGTATGGCTCCTGGCATTGACCGTATTATAATGCTTTTAACTGGAGAAGAAAACTTAAGAGAAGTTCAAATTTTCCCACCAAACGTATCTGGCGTTGACTTACTAATGGGTGGACCAATTGAATTAGAAGAAAAACAATTAAGAGAACTACATATTAAAGTAAGAGATTAATGATAACTAGCTTATCATTTTTCTTTTTCTCTATATATTAAAACTAAAAATTTTGATATAATTAATTAGGTGATTGAAGTGTTAGAAAAATTCGTTCCTGATATCTATCAGAAAAGCATTTATGATATAAATTATGATACTCTAAAAAAACGAGGAATCAAGTGTCTAATATTTGATTTAGACAACACACTTGTTCCTGTTACTGTAAAAAAACCAACCAAAAAAGTTAGTGACCTATTTGAAGATTTAAAAAGAAAAGGCTTTAAACTAATAATTGCTAGTAACTCTCCTAAAAAAAGAGTAGCTCCATTTAAAGATTACTTATGTACTGACTCAGCATACTTTTCATTTAAACCACTTAAAAGAAAATATAATAAAATTTTAAAATCCTATAATTACAAAAAAGAAGAAATTGCTTGTATTGGTGATCAGCTACTAACAGATATTTGGGGAGCAAACCGAATGGATTTTACCAGTATACTTGTAAACCCAATTGGTAAAACCGACTTTACCTTAACTAAATTAAATAGATTTGTTGAGACATCAATTTATGATAAATTAAAAAAACAAGATTTACTAAAAAAAGGAAGATATTATGAATAAAATATGTTATGGATGTGGAGTAAAACTCCAAATGGAAGACTCATCTAAGGCAGGGTATACCCCTAAAGAAGGAAGTGTATACTGTCAAAACTGCTTTAGACAAATGCATTATGGTGTGCACAAAGATGATAACTTACCAAAAGACGAAAATATTATAATAAATGCCATTAATAAAGAAGCTACTCATACCTTATTTTTAACCGACTTTTATAATATTAATAACTATTCACTAGACATATACAAAAAAATAAAAGGAAGTAAAACACTAGTAATAAGCAAATGTGATATCTTACCAAAATCAGTTAAATGGGAAAATATCAGAGAATTTATTAAAGAATACTATCAAATTAGTGATGACATTATCTTTATAAACAAATCTCTTAGAAGTGCTAAAAAAATAATTAATTATCTAGAAAAAAACAATATTCATAAAACATACCTTCTAGGTATCAGTGGTAGTGGTAAATCAACCCTAGTAAATAACCTTATTAAAGAAACGAATTCTAAACTAAATGAAGTAGTAACCAGTTACAAAACAAATACTACTAAAGACTTTATAAGACTAGAATTAACTAATAACTTACTCGTAATTGATTCGCCAGGATTTGCTAGTATTAGTTTAAGTGAAAACACTAAAGATACATTTAAATATGCCATAAAACCTAGGACATACCAAATGCGTAAAAGAGAAACTTTAAATATAATAGATGATAGATTTATAAATTTTGAAAATGAGACAAGTGTAACATTATATATTCCAAATAATGTTAAAAGTCATAAGGATTATAAACAGAAAGCATTTTCTTATGATATTCATGTGCCAGCAAACAGTGATCTTATCATTATTGGGACTGGTTTTATGAATATTAAAAATGAAACAGATGTTAGTTTATTTAATATTGATAAGAAGTATATAGAAGTTAGACCAAGCATTTTTAGATAGGAAGGAAGTGCATTATGGATCGCATAAAAATAATGAGTGAAGACTTAAGTAATAAAATAGCAGCCGGAGAAGTAGTAGAGCGTATCGCCAACGTCATTAAAGAGCTTACTGAAAACAGCATTGATGCTCAAAGTACAGAAATATCTGTTTCACTAGAAAATGCAGGAAGCAAAGAAATTAAGGTAATGGATAATGGAATAGGTATGGATCCTAATGATGCCTTAAACGCTTTTAAAAGACATGCTACAAGTAAAATATATAAACCAGAAGACTTATTTTTCATAAACACTTTAGGTTTCCGTGGTGAAGCACTACCATCAATTGCAAGTGTTTCCAAAGTAACTTTAGAAACCAGTGAAGGAGACGTAGGCACTAAGATAGTAATTGAAGGTGGAAAACTCATCGAGAACACTAAATGTGCTGCAAGAAAAGGAACAGCTATCAAAGTAAAAGACTTGTTTTATAACACACCAGCAAGATTAAAATACCTAAAAAGTGAGCAAACAGAACTATCTAATACTACACAGTACATGGAAAAATTAGCACTATCATATCCAGAAATTGCGTTTACTTTAACAAATAATGATACAACTATAATTAAAACAACGGGTAGTGGAAACCTTCTAAAGTGTATTCATGAACTTTATGGTCAAATGGTTAGCAAAAATATGCTTGAGATAAAAGGAACAAGTGATGATTATGACGTTTATGGTTATATTTGTAAACCAGTAGTATTAAAAAGTAATCGTAATTATATGACCACTATTGTTAATGGTAGAGTAGTAAGAAATGCTGAACTTAATAAAGCTATCAATGATGCATATCATACATATAAACCAGACATAAGATATCCAGTTGTTGTAATCAAAATAGAAACAGATCCAACCTTAATCGACGTTAACATCCATCCAACAAAACAAGATATTAAATTTAGTAAAATAGATACACTTATTAATTTAACGACTAAATTAATTAAAAATGCTTTATATAATTCACTTTTAATCCCAAAAATTGAAATAACTAAACCAGAAGAAAATGCTGAAGCAACTATGCAAAATTACCAGGAAATTACTACAGAAGAAACTCCATCTATTGAATACTCGGAAGAACTTTTTGTAAATAATGACTTAGTAACAACTTTTAATGAGCCTAAGATAGAAGAAACACAGATGGACTTTAAATTAGATGAAAAAAATGAAGAGGTAAAACATTTAGAGCTTTATCCTTGTGGCTTAGTATTTGGTACTTATATAGTCGCTCAAAATGAAGAAAGCATGTATTTAATTGATCAGCATGCTGCTCAGGAAAGAATTAATTATGAAAAGGTGTTAAAGGCTTTAAGAGAAGAAAAAATAACTGTTACTGATTTATTATTTCCAATAAGTGTAGAGCTTTCACCTAGTGATTATTTAGCATTTAAAGAAAAAGAAGAAATTTTTAAGGAATTAGGATTTAATTTTGAAGAGTTTGGTATTAATACAATTATTGTTAAGTCTCATCCAACATGGTTAATTACTGGTTATGAAGAAGAGCAAATAAGAAAAATAATTGATTTTTTAATAAGTACACCAACTACATTTGAAAGAGCTAAATTCCAAGATCATTTAGCAGCAACTGCGGCATGTAAGATGAGTGTTAAAGGAAATGAAGCTACTACTACTGAGCAGGCAGAGAACTTACTTAATGATTTAGTAAAATGTGATAATCCGTATAACTGCCCTCATGGTAGACCAACGATTATTTCATTTACAAGGTATGAACTTGAAAGAATGTTTAAAAGAGTAATGAATTAAGGAGGAGATATAATGATTCATGAAATGCGTTTAAATAACGAACCATTTAACAAAATTAAAGAAGGAACTAAAACAGTTGAATTAAGACTACTAGATGAAAAAAGAAAAACTTTAAGAGTAGGAGATAAGATAATATTTACTAATAGAGCTAACAATGAAAAAATTGATGTAGTAATTACAAACTTATTTAAAGCTGATAGTTTTGAACCTATTTATGAAAAATATTCTAAAGTTGCTATGGGTTATAATGAAGAAGATGATGCTAAGCCAGAAGATATGGAAGAATATTACTCAAAAGAAGAAATTAAAAAATATGGTTGTATTGCTATTGAAATAGAAAAGGTATTAAAATGATAATTGTTGTGGCGGGGCCAACTGGTGTTGGTAAAACTCGTTTAAGTGTCGAACTAGCTAAAAGGTATAATGCTGAAGTAATTAATGCTGATTCTATGCAAGTATATAAAGAACTAAATATTGGTACTGCTAAAGTTACTGAAAAAGAAAAAGAGAATGTTCCTCATCATTTATTTGATATTAAAAATCCAGATGAATTATATACAGTTTATGATTACCAAAAGGATTTAAGAAACATTTTAGATAATAACAAGAATAAAAATTATATTATTGTTGGAGGTACTGGGCTATATATTAAAGCTGGTTTATATGATTATAAATTTACTGAAGAAGAAAAAAATAATAACTCATATGATAATTATTCTAATGAAGAACTAAAAAGATTAGTAGATGAAAAATATCCTCAAAATGATATTCATGAAAATAATCGTAAAAGACTAGTGCGTGCTTTGAATAAAGAAAGTGAGTATGATGTGTCTGGTAATACTCTTCTTTATCCAGCAATTTTTATTGGTTTAACAACAGATAGGGATAATTTATATAAAAGAATTGATGATAGGGTAGATGTTATGCTTCGTGATGGTTTATTGGAAGAAGTAAAAGCCTTATATGATAAAGGCATCAGATCAAAAGCAATAATGACTGGTATTGGTTATAAAGAACTATACAAATACTTTGATAAAGAAATATCTTTGGAAGAAGCAATTAGTTTAATAAAGAAGAATAGTAGACACTATGCTAAAAGACAATATACTTGGTTTAATAATCAAATGGATATTAAATGGTTTGAAACAAACTATCAAGACTTTAATAAAACAGTTGAAGAAGTCACTAATTATATAAATAAAATAGTAAAATAATAAATAAAATCACATAAAAATAGAGAAAATATGCTAAGTTCTTTCTAAAAATGTGATTTTTTACTATCAAAATCTTTCTAAAAATGTGATTTTCAGTATTGATTTTCTTTCTAAAAATGTGATAAAATGATGTTGGAGAGTGATAATATGGCAGAATTGAAGCGAAAAATCGACATATATCTAAAAGAATGGAAGAACTCAAAAAATAGAAAACCTTTAATAATTAAAGGTGCTAGACAAATTGGCAAAACTACTTCCATAGAAAAATTTGGTAGAGAAAATTATAAATCTTTTATTGAAATCAATTATATTTCTATGCCACAATATAAACAAATATTTCAAGATGGGTATACAACAGAAAATATAATTAAAAATATAAGTTTACTAAACAGTGAGTACAAATTTATTCCGGGAGATACATTAATCTTTTTTGACGAGATGCAAGAATATCCAGATACTGCAACATCTTTAAAGTTTTTTAATGAAGATGGAAGGTTTGATGTTATTTGTTCTGGTTCACTAATGGGAATAAATTATAATCAAATTCACTCAAATAGTGTTGGTAATAAAGAAGACTATACAATGAGATCACTTGACTTTGAAGAATTCCTATGGGCTAAAGGATATAGTGAAGAACAAATTGAAAGTTTGTATGCATGCATGAAAGAGGTTAAACCACTAACAAATACTCAATTTGATGTAATGATGAATAACTTTAAAGATTATTTAATAACTGGTGGTATGCCAGAAATTGTAAGTACTTTTATTGATAATAAAAACTTTAGTGGTATTTTAAGTATGCAGCAAAAACTACTAACAGACTACGAAGAAGATATCACAAAATATGCTGGTGGCCTTGATAAATCAAAAATTCTTGATGCTTACAAAAAAATTAAAATATTTCTTGGAAATGACAATAAAAAATTTCAAATTACTAAGCTTAAAGATGGTGCAAGAAATAGGGAATATGTTGGGGTAATAGATTGGATGGATAGAGCAGGAATAATTAACATCAGTTATGCGCTAGACCATCTTGAGATGCCTTTAAAGGCAAATTATAACCCAGATAATTATAGACTATATTTTGGTGATACTGGCTTGCTAATTGGTTCACTAGATGAAGAATCACAAAGTGACTTGCGAAACAATCAAAACTTTGGAACATATAAAGGAGCACTGTATGAAAATATAGTTGCTGAAATGCTTACTAAGGCAGGATTTGACCTATTTTTCTATAGAGATGAACAAAGTAAAATAGAGATGGATTTTATAATAAGAGACGAGAAGAGTATTATTCCAGTTGAAGTTAAAGCAGGGGATAATGCAACATACTCACTAAATAGATTAATTGATGAAAAACAATATAAAAATATTAAATATGGTATTAAACTATGTAATAAAAATATTGGTTTCAATGGTAAATTCTATACCTTCCCATACTTTATGACATTTATGTTAAAAAGATTTCTAAAAGAAAAACAAAATTAATAAAAACTATCATGAAAAAGTATCCTCATGATAGTTTTTTTGTCTAAAAAATACGCTTTAATAAGCGTATTAATTATTACTACTTGTTGAAGTATTAGTAGTAGCATTTAGTAATTGATTACTAATATACTTTTCATATTGACTCTTAAGTTCAGAATCTTCAATAGTCATACCATAACTTTTGCGAAGTTCAACTAAAGCATTAATAGATAATGTTTTATCACTATCAATTTTTTCTTTAGCTAACTTTTCAATGATTGATTTTTTTGAATCTTCTAAACTAGCTTTTTCTTTTTCACCAGTTTTTAAAATGATATGATAACCAAACTTAGTTTTAACTGGTTCTTTAGTATACTCATTAAGTTTTAACTTATAAGCAGCAGTTTCAAATTCTTCAACCATATCACCAGTATTGAAGTAGCCAAGATCTCCACCTTTGCTAGCATTTGAGCTATCACTTGAGTATTCTTTAGCAAGCTTAGCAAAATCAGCGCCGTCATTAAGTTTCTTAATAACTTCTTTAGCTTTGTTTAATGCTTCTTCTTCAGCTTTCTTCTTTTCATCATCACTCATTTTATCAGTAGTGTTTGGTGAAATTAAAATATGACTACAAGAAATATCTCCAACTGTCTTTTCTTTATAATACTTTTCGATTTCTTTATCAGTAATGCTTTTTTTAGCATAATCATCAACTGCTAAATCACGATAGTAACTTAGTTTAAGCGTTTCTTTAAAATCTTTTATAGAATTAATTCCATAATAAGAGTTTAGCGCTTTTAGTAGAGCACTTTCATCATACTTACCTTTATCATCAACATAGTAAGTTTTAATTTGTTCTAGTTGTTTTTCTGCACTCTTTTCAGCTTCACTAGTCTTATCGGCGTACTTTTCACTAAATATCTTAGTATCAACCATATCAATTAAATTAGATAAAGCATAATTAACTTTGATCTTCTCATAAAGATTTGTAGCACTAATATTTAAGCCTTCCTTTTCAAAAGTAACAACTGCTTGGTCGCCATCTTTCATTACAGGAACTTTACCACATCCAGTAGCAAATCCAAGTATTACTAAAGCCATTATAATTTTCTTCTTCATAAATCCTCCTAGTTATCTATTATACACGCCCTTAAACTAAAATACAACAGAATTAGGTCTTTAAAATTAAATTCAAAATAAGAACACAATTAAGAGTTTTCGCGTACAATAAAGTGAGTAATGAAAAGGAGGGAGACTATGAACGGTTGTTGTGGAAATAACAATTACGGAATAAGCGGAGCAGCTTTCATTTTAGTATTATTTATTCTATTAGTAATTATTGTAGGTGCCGCAGTTATTTAAGTAAAGGAGGTTACTATGTGCAAAAATAATGAAAACCAAGGATATGCAAGCGAAGCATTTATTGTTTTAGTCTTATTTATTCTTTTAGCAATAATCCTTGGAGCAGTTTTCATCTAATAAAGAGCTTTGCCTCTTTTTTTAGTGGACTTTTTTTAATAAGTCTAGTAAAATTATTTGTAGAATAGGTGTGGTAATAATGTTTGGAAAAATTAAGTCTATTGAGGCTAATTATGTTGTGGTTGAAAATACTAGTGAAAAATTAGATGTTAATTATTTAAATTATCATGTTGTATTTCCAGAAAAGAATAGAGGCGTAGTAGGTGAAATAGTTGGTATAGATGAAAATGAAATTAAGATCTTTTTAGTTGGGGAAATTAGAAATGGTGTGTTTACTTCAGGTGTTCTTAAAAAGCCTCACTTTTTATCAATTCCAAGACTAGTATATAAGAATGAAGCAGAACTATTTTTAGGGTGCCAGGAAGGAAAGAAATGTGTATATATTGGTAAATCTAATACGTATGAGGGATTTAATATTTGTGCTGATTTAAATGCTTTTTTTGCTAATCATTTTGCTATTATTGGAAATACTGGTTCTGGTAAGTCATGTGGTGTAGCAAGAATTCTTCAAAATCTTTACGGAAATAAAGAAACAATGCCAGTAAATTCTCATATAGTATTATTTGATGTATATGGAGAGTATAAGCATGCTTTATCACATTTAAATGATATTGATGGAATGGGTTATAAGAATCTTACATCTAAACTAGATTTAAGTGATGGTGAATTAATAAATATTCCAGCTTATTTTTTAGAAGTAGATGACTTAGCACTTTTATTACATGTAACAAAGTCTTCATCACTACCAATCTTAGAAAAGGCAATTAAGTTAGTATATATTTTCAAGAGTCAAGATGAAAAGATGATTTCTTATAAAAATGATATTATTGCATCATGCTTACTTGATATTTTATCAAGTGGTCGTAATAGTACTCAAATACGTGATCAAGTTTTAGCAATTCTTTCAAGATATAATACAGAAGATTTAAATGCTGATACTGAGATTTATCAACCTGGTTATTCAAGAACAATTCGTCAGTGTTTAAATATTGATAATCAAGGTAAAATGAATGCGGTTCAGTCAGTAGTAGACTTTTTAGAAAAGTATCAAAAGTTAGATTTAAGTTCTTTAGAAGTATCTAAAGACATTGCATATAGTTTGGATGATTTATATTATGCTTTAGAGTTTGCTTTAATTAGTGAAGGTATTTTAAAAAGTGATAAAGCTTATGATGAATATAATGAATTAAAGGTTAGATTACAACAAATAATTAATAGTGAGAATAAGAAATTCTTTGAGATAGGGGACAAACGAATTACTAAAGACAGTTATATAAGAAATTTATTTAATAATCATCAAGGAAGATTTCAAATTATTAATATGAATTTAAATTATATTGATGAGCGATTTGCGAAGACTTTAACTAAAATATTTGCTAAAATGTTCTTTGATTTTGCGACTGAATTAGAAGAAAGAGCTAGTTATCCAATTCATATAATTTTAGAAGAAGCACATAGATATGTTCAAAATGATAATGATATAAATGTTTTAGGTTATAATATTTTTGATAGAATTACTAAAGAGGGAAGAAAGTATGGGGTTATTTTAGGGCTTATTACTCAAAGACCAAGTGAGTTATCAAATACTGCATTATCACAATGTTCCAATTTTATTGCTTTTAGGATGTTTCACCCAGAAGATATTAAAATAATAAAAAACATCACAAGTTCTGTTAGTGATGAAACAATTGATAAATTAAAAAATTTAACACCTGGAACAGCGATAACTTTTGGTACAGCATTTAAAATACCATTAATATCTAAACTAGATTTACCTAACCCAATGCCAGAATCAACAAGTGTAGATATTGCTTCAAGATGGTTTTAACTGAGAATACTCTCAGTTTTTTTCTTGCATAAAAAAAGTATCAATTCTTTGATACTTAAGCTGCTTTCTTTAAAGTTCTTGCTTCTCTTGCTGTAAGTCTAACTTTAACTCCATTAATTTTATAAGTTTGTAAATTAGGATTTTGTTTAGTTCTTGTTCTATTTTCAGCATGAGATACTAAGTTTCCAGATAAAGGTTTTTTATTAGAAATTTTCTTTGCCATTATATTTCCTCCTTAATTCGAATTCTTCTAGATTTTACCATAAAATATGTGGTCTGTCAAACTCTTTATGGTAACTTTAAAGTAAAAATGATATAATCAAAAAGAAAGAGGTGATAAAGTTGGATGTAATAAGTATTAAAACTGACTATGAAGTATTAAAAAGCCTTATTAAAATTAAAGACCTTATCACTTATGCTAAAGCAAATAATATAGATACTCTTGGTATTATTGATAGTAATTTATCATCATCTATTGAGTTTTATGAAGAATGTAATAAAAATAATATTAAGTCTTTAATTGCTTTAGATGTAACTATTAATGACCATATTTATATTTATGCTAAAAATTATGATGGATTAAAAGATTTATTTAAACTAAATACTTATTTATTAGATAATAAACTTACTTTAGAAGTATTATCAAAATATATTAATAATGCTTATTTGGTAACTACTAACATTAATCTTTATAATGAACTATTAAAAATAACCTCTAATTTGTTTTTAGGCGTTAAGAATATAGATGATGCTAAAGAAATTCAAAATAAAGTTGTATTTAATGTTGCTCGTACTTTAAAAGAAGAGGATGCTAAGTATATATCTTATTTAAGGGAGATAGATGGAGAATCTAAAGATGGTTTAGATTTATATAAAGATGATCATTTAGTTATTGCTGATAATAAACACTTTACTGATCTGATAAGTATTCAAATAAAGACTGATGGTAATTTAATACCTCATTATGATATTAATATTAAAGATAGTTATATATTTCTAGAAGGGTTAGCTGTTAAAGGTCTAACTAAAAGATTAAATGGTAATGTACCAGATAATTATAAAAAAAGACTTATTTATGAATTAGCAGTAATTAAAAAGATGGGGTTTACTGATTATTTTCTTATTGTTTATGATTATGTAAAATATGCGATTACTCATAATATTTTAGTTGGGCCAGGAAGAGGTTCTGCAGCGGGGTCTTTAGTAACATATTCTTTAGGGATAACACAAATAGATCCGATTAAATATGACCTTCTTTTTGAACGTTTTCTTAATCCTGGAAGAATTACTATGCCAGATATTGATATAGATTTTGATGCTGAAAAAAGAGGTGAGATGATTTCTTATGTTAAAGAAAGATATGGTTCATCTAATGCTATGCCAATTATGACGTATGGTACATTTGCGTCTAAGCAAGCACTACTTTCTGTATCTAAAATTTTAAATATTGATATAAGTAGTCTTTCACCTTTAATAGATGCTAAGAAGACATTAAAAGAAAATCTAACTAAAAGTGTAGTTACCCTTTTAAACAGTAATCTAGAACTTAAAAAAGTATATTATGAAGCAACTAAAATAGAAGGATTAAAAAAACATGTTAGTACGCATGCAGCAGGTGTGGTAATATCTAGTAAAGCACTTGATGAAGTAATTCCTATAATTAAAAGTGGTGGTAATTATCTGACGGGTTATACTATGAACTACTTAGAAGGGTTGGGTTTACTTAAAATGGATTTTTTAGCTATTAAAGATTTAACTACTATAGCTAATATTTTACAGAGTATTAATCCTAAAATAAATATTAATAAAATAGATTTAAGTGATGAAAAGGTATTTAATGCTTTTAGTAATGCTCAAACTATTGGGGTATTTCAGTTTGAGAGTGAAGGGATGAAGAGTTTTTTAAGGAGGCTAAAGCCAAATAAGTTTACGGATTTAAGTTTAGCACTAGCTTTATATAGGCCGGGACCTATGCAAAGTATTGATTCGTTTATTAATAGAAGAAATGGTAAAGAAGAAGTATCTTATATTGAGAAAGATTTAGAAAGTATTTTAAAAGAAACTTATGGTATTATTATTTATCAGGAACAGATAATGCAAATTTTTAATAAACTAGCATCATATACTTATGCTGAAGCAGATCTTATAAGAAGAGCAATTTCTAAGAAAAAGGAAGATATTATTATAAATGAAAAAGAAAAGTTTATAACTAGAGCAGTAAGTAATGGTTATTTAAAAGAGAATGCTGAAAGAATATATGATCTTATTATGAAGTTTGCTAGTTATGGTTTTAATAAGTCACATTCAGTAGCTTATGCTATGCTTGCTTATCAAATGATGTATTTAAAAATAAACTATCCAAAAGAGTTTTACGCTTCTTTGTTAACTATAAATATTAATACTACTAAAACTAAGGAGTATATTGATGAAGCTAAAACTTTAGGAATTAATATATTAAAACCGGATATTAATAGAAGTACAGATGTATATACGTTTGAAGAAGGTGGTATTAGGATGCCACTATCAATTATTAAGAATATTGGACCTGTTGCTATTAAGGAAATTACTGAGGAAAGAAAAAAAGGAAAGTTTACTGATTTTATAGATTTTGTATCAAGAATTTATAATAAAGGGATAAATATTAAGACTATTGAAAATTTAATTTATGCTGGTGTTTTTGATGAGATGGGTAGTGCTAGAAATACGCTTTTAGGAAGTCTTAAAAATGTTTTAATTTATGCTGAACTAGTAAGTGGGGTAGGTGATGCTTTAGTATCTAAACCTGAGTTAATTAAAGCAGAAGAACTACCACTAAATGAATTAATGCAAAAAGAAATTGAACTATTTGGTTTTTATGTAAGTAATCATCCTGCTAGTAAATACAAATGTGTGAAGTTTAATAACATTAAAGAATACTTTGATAAAAATATAGAAACAGTTGGTCTTTTAGAGAAAATAAAAACAATTAAAACTAAAAAGGGAGATACTATGGCTTTTTTAGAACTTACTGATGAAACGGGAATAGTATCTGCAACTATTTTTCCAAATAGAATTATTTTTATTAATCAAATAAAAACAGGTGATCTTTTAAAAATCTATGGTCATGTAGAGAAAAGATTAGATAGATATCAAATAATTATTAATAAAATAGAAATTTTAAAAATATAAATAAGATTATGGACTTTTAATAAGTATTTTAGTAAAATTGATATTAGGGTGGATTTATGAATAATATAATAGTACCTAATCATGTGGGGATCATTATGGATGGTAACCGAAGATGGGCAAAAGAAAAAAATAAAAAAACAATTGAAGGGCATTTAGCTGGAGCAAATAGAATAATTAGCCTAGCTAAATATATCTTTGATAAAGGAGTTAAATATTTAAGTATTTATGCTTTTTCCACAGAAAACTTTAATAGAAGTGCTGAAGAAGTTAGTTATTTAATGGGATTAATAATAAAATTCTTTAATGAAAGAGTACATGAACTTCATGATTACAATATAAAAATAGTAGTATCTGGCTTAAGAGATAACTTAAGTAAGGATGTATTAAAATGTATTGATAATGTAGTGGAACTAACTAAAAATAATACTGGTGGAGTTTTAAATGTGTGTCTTAACTATGGTGGAAGAAGAGAAATAGTTGATGCTGTAAATAAAATAAAAGAAGCAAATATAACTGTAACAGAAGATAATTTTGGTAAGTACTTATATAATGACTTACCAGATTTAGATTTTGTTATTAGAACAAGTGGAGAAGAGAGAATATCTAACTTTATGCTGTGGCAGATTAGTTATGCTGAATTTTACTTTCCAAAAGTATATTTTCCAGACTTTGATGAAAAAGAATTTGATAAAGCTTTAGAAATATATAATAATAGAAATAGAAGATTTGGAGGAAATTAAGATGAAAAGAAGAGTAATAAGTGCTGCTATTATGATAGCTATTATTTTACCGCTAGTAATAATTGGTAAAATACCATTTATAATATTTGTAGGATTAGTAAGTGTTATGGCCTTTAAAGAAATGAGTGATTTATATGATTATCCATTACCAGTAAAAATAACTGGATTTTTAGCACTTATAACATTAGTATTTAGTAATTTTGATGCTAATAATATATTTTTAGGATTAAATTATAGCATTATTGGAATTGTTATGCTTTTAATATTAACACCAATTGTTTTTTATCAGGTAAAAGGAAAATATACAACAGAAGATGCTTTTAAAATGGTAGGGTTTATACTTTTAATAGGACTAGGTCTTAACTATTTTATTCTAATTAGAGCATATAGTTTAAAATATTTTATGTTAATGGTATTAACGCCAATTATAACTGATACATTTGCATATGTTGGTGGAAGCTTAATTGGAAAGCATAAAGTAACAAAATTAAGTCCAAATAAAAGCTGGGAAGGCTATATAGTTGGATCACTCATGGGAACATTTATGATGAGTATGTACTATTTTAGTTTTATAAATCCAAATGGTAAATTATGGTCGGTTATTCTAATAGTTTTCTTAATGACAGTAGTTGGACAAATAGGTGATTTATTCTTTAGTGCTATTAAAAGAAAACATAATATTAAAGACTTTAGTAATTTAATTCCGGGACACGGTGGCGTATTAGATAGATTAGATAGTCTAATATTTGTTGCTATTATATTTATGATATTTTTAGAAAGGTTATAGGTAAGAAATGACAATAATTGTATTAATTTTAATATTAGGAGTACTTGTATTTGTTCATGAATTAGGACACTTTATTGCAGCTAAAATGGTTGGTGTATATGTTCATGAGTTTGCAATTGGAATGGGACCTAAAATATTCTCTTTTAAAAGAAAAAATAAAAAAGATCCAACAGTATATTCAATAAGATTACTTCCAATTGGTGGCTTTTGTGCAATGGCTGGAGAAAATGAAGAAGATGCTGGTGAGTTAAAGCTTAAGAAGAATCAGTACATGTGTAATAGAAGTAAGTGGGAAAGATTCTTAATTCTTATAGCTGGTGTTACAAATAATATTATTCTTGCTCTTATTATTTTATTTTTTCAAGGACTTATATGGGGGAGCACAGAACAAAAGTCAATTGTTGGTACAGCTCCAGAAGGATACCCAATAAGTGAAGCAGGTATTGAAGTAGGAGATGTCATAACTAAAATAAATGGATCAAACGTATATAATATTGATGAAATGGTAGAATGTATAAAAAACAATAATTAATTTGATTAATGCAATACATAGCATTTACCCATTGTCGAACAAAGAAAGAGAGTTTTGAGTGTGGGAAAGATTTAAAGTAATTGTAATTATGACCGACCAAGAAATAATATCATCCCTTATTGCTCATGACCCTAAGGTAACGGCGCAATTCTTTTTCAATGATTGCCGACCGTTGTTCCTCAGCGTCATTAGGCGAGTGTTCGGGGCACAGATAGTTGATTACGACGAGATAATCAGTGAGATATACATACTCCTTATGGAGAACGACGCAAAGAAATTGCACTCGTTTAAGTTTGAAAGTACTCTGTATCAATGGCTAAAGACCGTTGCTATAAGACATTGCCTATTGCTGAAAAGCAAGGCGAAAGTGATAGATGACGATAGCCAAGAATCTCTTAACAATAGCCAACGTGAACTTTCTTTGGCGGAAAGT
>OJAW01000983.1_pt1 | contig 17803 bp, 20 predicted proteins | sample 1589151 | NCBI WGS metagenome assembly OJAW01 (sample SAMN03283290) | human gut metagenome | biome: human-associated habitat; material: feces | host: Homo sapiens | place: Peru | collected 2012
GACAATGAAGTAGCTGTTGCAGACATGGCAGAAAATTTATTTAAGGCGGATGGTTATGAAACATTATAGTGTACTTAAAAATGAACTTATTGAAGGATTAAACATTAAGCCTGATGGAATCTATGTTGATGCTACTCTTGGTTATGCTGGCGATTCTAAAGAAATCTTAAAAAGAATAAAAAGGGGCTTTCTTTTCGCCTTTGATCAAGATACCGATGCAATAAGTTACAGCACCAATGAATTATCACAAATTGGGGATAATTTTAAAATATTTTATAGTAATTTTAAAGACTTGAAAGAACATTTACTAGGTGAAAATATTAATGGAGTAGACGGCTTTGTTTTTGATTTAGGATTATCTAGTCCGCAGATTGATGAAAAAGAACGTGGTTTCTCATTCATGAGTGACGCAGCATTAGATATGCGTATGGATAAAAATGGTAAGCTTACTGCGAAAGATGTTGTTAATAATTATTCACTAGATGAACTAACACGTATTTTTAGAGAATATGGCGAAGAAGACTTTTCTAGACCTATTGCTAAGAACATCGTAAGTTCAAGAGAAAAAAAACAAATTAAAACAACAATGGAACTAGTTAAAATCATTGAAGAAAGTGTTCCTAAAAAATACTTTGTAACGAAGCATCCAGAAAGACAAATCTTTCAAGCAATTAGAATAGAAGTAAATGATGAACTTAATATTCTAGGATCTAGTTTAAAAGATGCAATAAGTCTTTTAAATAAGGGTGGGCGTATATGTGTTATAACATTTCATTCCCTAGAAGATAGAATCGTTAAGCAAACATTTAAAAATTTAAGTGATATATCACCTTTGGTTAAAGGATTACCAGTTATTCCAGAGGAGTATAAACCACTTATTAAATTAATAAACAAAAAACCAATTCTTCCAAGCGAAGAAGAATTAAAAGAAAACAGTAGATCTAGAAGTGCTAAATTAAGAATAATAGAGAGGTTATAATGAAAAAGACAAGAAAAAGGGTAAAATTATGTGGTATAGATAGACTAATGATTATGGTAATTGTATTACTTGTTGTTTTTACACCAGTTTTAGTTGTTTATTCTAAGAGTACTTTATCAGAAAGTAACATTGAACTTGAACGCATCAAAAGAAAAGTTGAAAAGCAAGAAAGTATCAATGAAAGTGTTGCAATGAAGATAAATGAACTAGCTAGTCTTTCTAATATTCAAGACGTTGCAAAAGAGCATGGATTAGATTATAATAATGATAATATAATTGTAGTTAAATAGGTTGTGGTAATCATGGTTAAAGGAAAATATAATAGATTGTTTCAAACATGCTCTTTAATTGTGGTTATCCTTTTATTTGCTTTAATAATAGGCAAACTTTTTTATGTGGCAGTAAGCCCAACAGTTGATGGTGTAAACTTAAAGACATTTGCTTTATCAAGAACAACTGCTACCAAGACTATAACCGCAAACCGTGGAACTATTTATGATAATATGGGTGAAGTACTAGCACAAGATGTAAGAAGCTATACAGTTATTGCATACCTATCTTCAAGTAGAACAACTGATCCTAATAAACCATATCACGTAGTAGATAAAGAAAAAACAGCTGAGCTTTTAAGCCCTCTTATCAATATGACTAAAGAATCTATATTATCTCTTTTAAATAGAGATGCTTATCAAGTAGAGCTTGGTCCTGGTGGACGAGGTATCACTGAACTAGTTAAACAAGAAATTGAAGCCTTAGACCTACCTGGAATTGACTTTATAAAAAGTAGTAAAAGAGACTACCCATATGGTGACTTCGCTTCATACATTATTGGTTATGCTAAAAAAAATGATAATGATGAAATTGAAGGCGAGATGGGAATTGAAGGTAAGTATAATAGCAGTCTAAAAGGAACTAATGGCAAAATAACTTATCAAAAAGATGCTTATGGTTATCGAATTGCAAACACGCCAACATATGAAGAAAAGGCTGAATCAGGAGTAGATATTTATCTAACACTAGATAGTAACATTCAAATGTATTTAGAAAATGCCATGGCTACCGTAGAAAAAGACGGAGCAGAGTGGGCTTCAATTACCGTAGCTGATGTTAAAACGGGAGCTATAGTTGGTTCAGCAACTATTCCTTCATTTAATCCAAACATTTTAAATATTACAAACTATAATAGTCAGCTTACTAGTTATACTTATGAGCCAGGAAGTACCATGAAAATATACTCATTTATGGCTGCTATAGAAGAAGGTATTTATAAAGGCGATGAAGAATACACCTCTGGTAATATTATTGTTGATGACTATAAAATTAGTGACTGGAATACTACTGGATGGGGCAAAATAACATATGATACTGGTTTTACATACTCATCAAATGTAGCAGCAGTTAATCTAGCACAGGCTTTAGGCAAAGAAAAACTATTAAATTATTATGAAAAGTTTGGCTTTGGCGCAAAAACCGGAATTGAACTACCAAATGAATATAGTGGACAAGTAGAAGCAGTGTATGAGTCTGAACTTGCTAGTATCTCTTATGGCCAAGGTATGACAACAACACCAATTCAAAATATAGAAGCACTAACAAGTCTAGCAAATGGTGGCATAGTTTTAAAACCATATATTATAGAAAAGATAGTTGATACTAATACTGGAAAAACCTCTTATGAAGGCAAAAGAACTGAATTAGGTAGAGCAGTAAGTTCAAGCACAGTAAATAAAATGATTGAACTCATGGATAAAACCGTTAACACAGCTGATCCAATAGCTACCGGTAAAAGATATGCAACTGACTCAGTAAGATTAATTGGTAAAACTGGTACAGCACAATACTCACTAGCAAACGGAAAATACTCCAGTGGTAACTATAACAATATTCGTTCATTTGCTGGTATGTTTCCTAAAGATAATCCAGAGTATGTTATTTATGTAAGTGCTAAAAAGTATATGGGTGGTGCTAGTGGCTTTGCAAGTATGGTTAAATCAGTAGTTGAATCAATTGCTAAATACAAAAATCTTGACACTAGAGACACAGATAAAGATACATCAAAGATTGTTAATCTAACTAGTTATATAAATAAAGATGTAACTGCTAGTAAAGACACTTTAACTAACTTAGGACTTAACGTAGTAGTAATAGGTAATGGTGAAAAAGTAGTTAATCAGTACCCTAAAAAAGGTGAAAATGTGTTAAACGGTAACAAAGTATTCCTAGTAACAGACTATGCAGAAGTAACTATGCCAAATATTATTGGTTGGAATAGTACCGATGTTAGAACATTTGCAAATTTAATAAAATTATCTTATACTATGAACGATTATGGAAAAGTTACTGCCCAAAGCATACCAGAAGGAACTATTATAGATAGTGCAAGCATGCTAGAAGTAACTTTAGGAGGTTTATATGGAAAAGAAAAAACTGGATAATAAAGAAAAAGAAGTAAAAAAAGAAAATAAATTTTTAAATTTTTTAAGAAAATTCTTTAACTCATGGCAGCCGCTACTTGTAATACTAATCTTAGTAATTGCTGGTTTACTTATATTTATTAACCATTTAATGCATGCTACAAAAACTTATATGTTTAATGGTTCAAATGATTATGTAAGAATCTTAAATGGAGTTACGGTAATAAATGACTCACTAGCTATATTTGAAGGTAGTGATGTAGACTTTATTTATGAAAAAGATATTATGGTAACAAAATATAAAATTGGTTATTATGTTAAAGTAGATGGAAAACTTTCACCAATATCTGTAATAAGTGGTGAAGATGAAGAAGCCTTATCTTTAACAAAACTACTAGAAGGTGGAACATCATTTAACGTAATCGAATCAGTATCTAATGAACATTATTTTTCTAAAGAAAATATAGATGCTCTTAAAGATGGATTATATTTTGTTATTGAGTTTACTCCTAAAAAAGGTGATGAAGTAAAACTAGAGACAAAACTTTATATCAGTGATATGAGCAAATAGCAACTGCAAAAAAACACTAAAATTATAAAAAGTTTGCAATCATTTGCAAACTTTTTAAATATAGAATACAATTAGATATCCATATGTAAAAAAATAATGCCTTGCTTTTTAAATAATTTTTTTGTATTATTATAGTAGGTGAGAGTATGAATAAACGTAACAAGATATTATTTTATATAATTGGTATACTTATAGTTGTTGTACTTGGTATAAGCATATCATATGCCTTCTTTACAAGTGGTATGAGTGCTGGAGAAGATAATACAAGTATTACAAGTAATGCTGGAATTATGAAAATAGTCTATGATGGTGGTAATAAAATAACTGCCAATAAGCTTCTTCCAACTGACAAAGCATTTGCTACTAAAGTATTTACAGTAACCGGAACAAACACAACTAATGAAATAAGCATGCCATATGAAGTTAAACTAGTTGTAGATAATAATACATTTAAAAGCCCAATAAGTTATACATTAACTGGTGAAAACACTGGAAGTAACGGGACTATTATTGGAAATATTCTAGAGACAAACATTACAGGTACATCTATAACACTAGGTAGTGGTTCATTTAAAAATGCTAGTAGTAAAGTTCATACTTATACATTAAAACTATTTTATAAAGATTCAAATACTGATCAATCAGCAGATATGGGAGCAAATATTAAAGTTCATATAGAGGTTACCGGAACTAAGAGTGTGTAACTTCTTTTTTCTTGCATAAATTATACTAGGTGATTTATGTGAATGAAGAATTATTTAAAAAAGTTGAAAAGAAAACTAAAGTAAAAAAAAGTGATATTATTTCACTAGCTCAAATGGTTAATGATAATGGACTAAAAGATGAGAAAACTCTAAGACACGTTATAAGTGAGTTAAGTATAATGACTGGTAAAAAAGTAGATAAAAATCTAGAAAATAAAATAATAAATGCAGTAAAAGAAGATAAGGTACCAAAAACACTAGATAATATGTTTTAAAAATGATAAACTATATTTATAGTAAGGGTTGATATAATGAATATAAAAACAGATATTTTAAATTATTACATGCATGAATTAACAAGTGAAGAACTAGCAAATTTTGATAATTTAACTGAATATGATCTTAGATTAATAGTAAATAGAATATGGCATAATTTTTTAAGTAACGACTTCAAATTAGGCGAAAAGTTTAAATTTTTAGGAACATTTCTAAGCCCAATTGAACTAATAGAAGAAGAAAATATAACCGGTAGAGATTATGGATACGTTAGACTTTTATCTAGTGATGATCTATCTTTTACATCTGATGAAATGGACCTTATTACCGATATTGATTGGACAAAAGCTAAAAAACTTTATTTACCTGTACACTTTAAAGGCAAGAGCTTCTATATTGAAGGAGGCGTATCTTTTAAAGGAATAATGGTAGCAAATAATGGAGAAGGAGTAATAAACCCAGCCGTTGATTATGCTAAAAATAATCCTTTAAATCTTCCTTTTTACAATCTAGATTTAAGATATTACGGAATAGAAAATAAAATAGATTATAACAAAATAGTACTTGATGTTATTTGTTATTATATAATAGATGAATATCAAGCAATGGACTTTAAACTAAGGAAAGAACTTATTAAAAAATATCGTAAGTTTATAATTAGTTCTTATAGCTCTATGAGAGAATACTGCACTGGTGAAGAAATTTTAGAGTTCATGGTAAAGCACATTAGACTTAAAGAAAGAAACGTTGAAATACAAACAAAAATATGATAAAATAACTCCCATAAGTGGGGGATAAACATGGCTTATATTAAAGCAGGAGTAATAAGTGAGCCATCTAAAATGTTAACAATACCCAATATATTTGACCTACCAAGTATAGGAGCTGGTCATGATGGGTATGTTTTTCATTTTAATGGTAAAGCAATTAAATATTTAAAATACACTCCTAAAATTAGAGAAGAAAAGGGCTTAATGACTCTAGAAAAGTTTGAAACTTTAAAAGATGTTAAAACAAAAAGAATAATTATGCCAGAAGATGCATTCTATACTGAAGAAGATGAATTTATTGCATACACTATGCCTTTTATTCATGATTATAACAAAGAAGATGGGGCACTTAACATCTTACCAGGTGACTTTTACTATGGAGACTTTTTAGATGCAATTACCGATTTAGAAGAAGATTTTGAAGAATTAAATAGAGCAGGAGTAGTAGCTCGAGAAATAAATAGAGGTAGTTTCTTATACGATTTAGAATTTTTAAAAATGTGTGATATAGACAAATACCAAATTGGCGTTAAAAGACCTAACGAACTAAACAGGAATATGCTTAACTTTATAATTGCAAAAGTAATTTACTATCAATTGTTAGATGAAGGTCCAGATAAAGCTAAACTTAAAGCTCTAAATAACTGGATCAAAAAAACATGCCAAAGCAGCAACTTTGTACCTGACCTTAAAAAGAAACTAGAAAAAGAACCAACAAAATTAATAAATGAAGGCATTAATACTCTTTCAAAAACTTTATAACAATGTTATAGTATTAGTATGAGAAAGATAAATTTTAAAAATATAGAATTACTAAAAGTTAACAAGTACTACTTTTCTAAAAGTGAAACTATTGAAGCTAGTGCTATCTATGAAAATAGAAAAGTACCAGTAATTATTAAGGTTCAAAGATTTAACAAAAATGATATCACTAAAGAAATAGATATTTTAACTAAATTAAATGAAATAGAATTACCTTTTAGAGTACCTAAAATATATGAAGTAGGTAAAATAAATAATAAGAATTATTATGTAAGTGAAAAAATCAAAGGAGATAACCTTAACTACATCATAAGGAAGAACTTCTATTATAGATATAATTATCTATTTGAATATGGTAAAGTTCTAGCTCTTATCCATAACATACCAACTGATAACATGCTAGAAGCTAAAGAAAGAAATATAAACATAATGGATGACTCTAAAATAAACAACTTTAAAAAAGAAGAAGTGAAAGGCTCGCCATCATTTGTTCATGGTGACTATCACTTTGGTAATGTCTTATGGCAAGGAAAGAAAGTATCTGGAATAATTGATTTTGAATATGCTGGTATTGGTATCAAAGAAAAAGACATCGCCTTTGCTCTAGTTCTAAAACCTAAAATGCTATTTATGGATAATATATTAGATATAGACGCCTTTTTAAACGGCTATAAAAGTATATCTAATTATAATATAGATGCTTTAATCTATTACTATAATCTATTCTTATTAGATGAATATAGTAAAATAAAAGATATTAAATTTAGAAATAAAATACTTAAACTATTAAAACAAATAGATAGTATTAAAGACATCTAAAAATGGTTTGACACATTTAGCCTACCTATTATATAATTTTTATAGTAAGGTAAGTGATATTATGGAAGATAAAAACATTGAAAAAAATAAATCGAGACTCAAAATATATTATAGTTTACTCATTACTATAATCTGTATTATTGGAGTCTCTTTTGCTTGGTTTAGACTATACCTAAGTCAAAGTGAAAATAACACCCTCGCATCAAGAACATGCTTTAACACAACACTCACTGAAGAAACATCCAAGATAGCTTTAACTGATGAATTTCCTATAGTGGATGCAAAAGGACTAAAGAAAACACCATTTACATTCACAGTAAAAAATAATTGCTCAAGCTATGTAAAAATGTATATTACTATAGAGAGTACATACAGAACAAGTACAAGTTCATCATACTTAAAAGACAACTATATTAAAGTAAATCTATCTCCAAAAGGAACAACCGATAATAATTCAGTAATCTTAGGAAAGCAGTCTTTAACAGACTTAGATAATAACAGTAAAGGTTATATCCTAATAAACACAGGACTAAAGGCTAATGAAGAAAAAAGTTACGATCTAAGAATATGGATGGATGAAGCAGTAACAGCAGAACAAGGCCTTAACAAATCATGGTCAGGTAAGATAGTAGTTGTAACTAGTGCAAGTAATGAACCACCAGCAGCACCAGATGGTTGGTATGATGCTGGAACTGGTACACTTCTTGCATCATTAAGAGATAATAATGAATTAAAAAAAACACTTACAATGCCAGGAAGAGAAGTCAGTGCTCATGTTGCAGATGATGTTGAAAGTGTAACTTCAAGTGTAAATTCAACACATCAAACATATTACATAACATATGGGACAGGATATAGTGCTAATGGTTCAAACTTCAATTTGACCGGAACAACGGTAACAAGTGATACATATGCGAATTCTTATTCTAGTTTAGTTGGTAAATATTTAGTAAATAATTATATTCCTTATGCCGGTTCAAGTACAGCTGGGGAAATGCAAACAGCAACTAATTTGAGTCGAGTTTATTATGTAGTAAGTGCAACGCAAAATAGTCTTACATGCAAAGTAATCTCTTCAAATAAAAATACAACAGAAGCGTTGCTTGGATCTGCAGAAGATGATTATGGAACATCTTACTATTTTAGAGGAGCAGTTAAAAACAACTACGTCCAGTTTGCAAATAAATGCTGGCGTATAGTAAGAATAACAGGTGATGGTTCAGTAAAATTAGTTTTACATAATGACAATACAGCTGGTGCAAATAATCCATGTTCATCTGCAAATAATAGTGATACAGCTGCTTTTGCAAGATATTCCGGAAACACTTATAATACAGCCTTTAATTCAAGTTATAATGATAATGCATATATAGGATTCATGTATGGAACAACAGGTGCATCTGATTATGCAAGTGCGCATGCTAATATAAATAAAAGTGAAATCTTAATTAATTTAGAAACATGGTATAAAAATAATTTGTCTTCATATGATGATAAATTAGCAGATACAATATGGTGTAATGATAAAAGTACATTTACTACTTATACAAGTGGTTCAACATGGGGAACTGGATTAGGATATGGAATGAATCAAACTGGATATGGAGCAGATAATAGAATTTCTGGTGGTAGTCGTTCACGCGATACTGCATCATATGCTAATCCTAGTTTAATATGCCCGAATGATAATAATGGCGGAAAGTTATCTAAGTTTACTATAAGTGATACAACAAATAGCAATGGTAATTTAACATATAAAATAGGATTATTAACTGCAGATGAAATAGCATTTTCTGGTTCTATACTTGGTTTTTGTAATTGTTCTACATATTTACAAGAAAATACTGGAGGTTATTGGTGGTGGTGCTTGTCGCCTTACACTTCCGATGGAAGAGGTGCTCGCGTTTGGGGGGTGTACTCGGGCTACTTGGCCTTCAGCGACGTGGACGTTGCCTATAGTTTACGCCCAGCAATCAGTTTAGTCTCAGACATCACAATTTCTGGAGGTTCTGGTACATCAGAGGACCCATATGTTATAAATTAACATATAATATAAATTAAGGAGTATTTATGGAAAGTAAAAAGAAAAATAATGTATTAATAATTGTTATAATTGTATTGCTTGCTATTTGTGGTGGGGTTTTAGGTTATATATATGGAAAGAAGAGTATTACACCTAAAGCTAAGTTTGTTAAGGTAATGAGTAATTACTTAGAAAAGAATAATATAGAAGATTTAGAAGAGTTATTTGATGGTGTTTATTCAGTAAATACTACTAATGATTTTAAAATAAGCACTGATAATGAAGAAGTTATTAGCGGTAAACTTAGTATTAATAGTGTTTATAAAGATGATGAGCAGTATACTGAAGTTTCATTTGGGGATGGCAGTAATTCTTTAACTGGTAACATTTATCTAAAGGATAGTAAGGCTTATATTATGTTAAAAGATGTATTTGATAAGTATTACTATTTGGATATGGAATCAGATAGTACTGATTATGTAGATGCTTATAAAGAACTTAAGAAAAGTATACTTAAGGTTGTAAATGAATACTTTACTGATGATAAGTTTACTTTAACTAAAGATAGTAATAATGATAAGATTAGTATTTCTTTAACTGGTAAAGATGGTGCTACTCTAGTGTTAAAGTTCTATGAAGAGATTAAAAATAATGATAAAATTTTAGGTTTATTTACTGATGATGATACTAGTTTAGATGAAGTTAAAGCTGGATTAAAAGAAGATATTGATAATCTTAAAGAAGAAATGGATAGTTATAGTGATGAAGTAGTTATCTCTTATGATATTTATCTAAATAAAAATAAGTTAGTAAAACAAGAACTTACTATTGAAGATATGGTACTTACTATTACTGGTGAAGATTCTGGTAATATTACTTTAATTAGTGCTGGAACTACTATTGTTAGTGGAACATATAGTAAGGATAATTTAAACTTAAAAATAAGCACTGATATGGTTAATGCCGAATTTAGTATTAATCGTCAAAATATTAAAGAAGATAAAATAAGTGGCGACTATAAAACTACAATTAAATTAACAAGTGGAGGAAGCACTATCGGTGTTACGATTAACACTAATGTTAAGTATGACAAGGGTGCTAGTATTCCAAACATTGATTTAAGTACAGCAAAGAGTTTTGATGAAATAACTGATAACGAACTAGAAGAAATTTATTCTAAACTATATCCAATATTGGAACCAATTATGGGCAATATCGATAATGAAGAAATTGAAACTACATATTAATGTAGTTTTTTCTTGTCATAAAAAAAGAAGAACATTACATTCTTCCAATACCAATCTTATCTAAAACTTGTTTTAATTTTTTAGATGCAACTTCATTTGTTTTAGCAAGTCCCTTGTCTAATACTTCATTAATTAAGTTACTATTTATAATTTCATTATATTTAGTTTGAATAGTAGTAAGCAAATTGCATACCTCATCAGCAACTGCTTTCTTAAAAGTACCATAATTTGCTTCAGTAAATTCTTTTTCAATTTCCTCGTAACTCTTATTAGTTAAACTACCATATATAGTCATTAAGTTTGAGATACCTGGTTTATTTTCTGGATCATACTTAACAATACTTTCTGAATCAGTTACTGCACTCATTATTTTCTTTCTTGCTTTTTCTATATCATCTAATAGTAAGATACATCCTTTGTCATTGTCTGCGGTCTTACTCATTTTCTTTGTTGGCTCTTGAAGATCATATATTTTAGCACCTTCCTTAGTAATGATTGCTTCTGGTACTACAAAAGTATCACCATATTTATTATTAAATCTTTCAGCAATATTACGAGCAAGCTCTACATGTTGTTTTTGATCTATTCCAACTGGAACTACATCAGCATCATACATAAGAATATCAGCCGCCATTAAATCTGGATAGGTAAATAGTCCGCATGAAATAGCACTTTCATTTTTATTTTTACTTTTTTCCTTATACTGAGTCATTCTGCTCATTTCACCCATGTAACTATTACATGCCATAATCCATCCTAAAAGGGGATGATATAGATTTTCTGATTGCATAAATAAAGTAGTATGTTCTGGGTTTAGCCCACACGCAAGATATACTGCAATAATATCTCTTGTTCTTCTTCTTAATGTTTCTGGATCATTATAAACTGTTAAAGCATGAAGATCAGCAACAAAGATATAACTTTCATAATCTTCTTGCATCTTAACAAATTGTTTAATAGCTCCAATATAATTTCCTAGAGTAAGCTCTCCAGTAGGTTTAATACCTGATAATAATTTCTTCACTTTCCGTCACCTTGAAATAATTTTATCACAATCATGTATAATTTCAAGATTTTTTTACATAATATAGTTAGAAAGAGGAAAGTATGAAAAAATTAAAAGGTTTACTAGTTTTATTAATTTTAGTAGTTTTAACTGGATGTAGTTTTGGTAATAGTCCAAAAAGTAAAGTCGAAGCACTTCTTATGAAGTATCAAACAAACAGCACTGACTTAAAAACAGAATTAGACGATTTTCTAGATAGTATTAATGCAGCAGATGACTATAAAGATGAATATCGCAAAGTTTATGAAAGACAGTATAAAGATTTAAAATATAAAATTAAAGACGAAAAAATAGATGGAGATAAAGCAACAGTTACTGCAGAAATAGAAGTATACGATTATTACAAAACAGAAGCAGATGCTACTAGTTATATAGCAAGCAATCCTAAAGAATTTAATGATAATGGAGTCTATAGTGTTTCTAAAGGTTTAGAATATAAAATAAAAGCGTATAACAACACTAAAGATAGAGTAACTTACACAATTGACTTTACTTTAACAAAGACAGATAACAAATGGACAATCGATCCTTTAACAGATGATGAACTAGCCAAATTACACGGAACTTACGTACACTAAGTTCTTTTTTTTAAGCTCAAACTATGATATTATTTTATTGGTGATTTTATGCAAGATTTATTTAATGAATTATTTGATTTTAATGATTATAGATATTTTTATCATATTACAGGCCACGGAGTAGGTGAAAGTATAATAGAAAATGGTCTACTTATGGCTGAAAAAGAATACTATACAACAATGGTTGAAATTACACCTGACATGATAACAGAGCCTGAAAAGTTTTTAACTGATGAAAAAGGTTTTGGTGCAATGGAAAGAGATGAAATGGTCTTAATCAGAGTACCTAAAAGTATGGGATATGACTTTATAACCCCACTAAGTAAAGGAACTACTGATATTTTCGAAGATGACAAAGATGCATCATTTGTTCCAAGCGACTTCGTTTTAGGTTACTTTGATTTAGATACACTAGACTTTAACCCAAACGACTATACAATAGAAGAAATTGAAGACTACCATTACGAGGTATAATATGGAAAAATATAAAGAAATAGAGCGCTCAATAATAAAAAAATATCGTAAAGAAATATGGAGCAGATTTGTAAAAGCTGTAAAAGAGTATGAACTTATTAAAGATGGGGACAAAGTAATGGTTTGTATTAGTGGTGGCAAAGATTCATTCCTACTTGCTAAATGCATTGAAGAACTAAAAAAACATGGCGAGACTAAATTTGATGCTGAATATGTTTGTATGAATCCAGGTTATAGTCCTAAAAACCTAGACATGATTAAGGAAAATGCTAAAATACTAAATGTTGATTTACAAATATTTAATAGTAACATCTTCGAAGTAGTAGATAGTGGAGTCTTTAAAAAAAGCCCATGCTACTTTTGTGCTAGAATGAGAAGAGGACACTTATATAGTAAAGCTAAGGAGCTTGGCTGTAATAAAATCGCCTTAGGTCATCACTTTGATGATGTTATTGAAACTACACTTCTATCTATGTTTTATGGTTCAGAAATCAAAACAATGATGCCTAAACTTAAAAGTGACAACTATGAAGGCCTTGAACTAATTAGACCATTATTTCTAGTAAGAGAAGAAGCAGTTCTTGCCTGGAAACGTAGTAATGATTTGACATTCCTAAACTGTGCTTGTTCATTCACTGAAAAAGATTCTAAAGAAAGCGTAAGCAAAAGAACCGAAATCAAAAGACTAATTAAAGACTTAAAAAAGTTAAATCCAGATATTGATTATAATATCTTTAAAGCAATGGATAATGTTAACTTAAACTGTATTTTAGGTTCCACCAAAGATGGAGAATATCACTCTTTTTTAGATAACTATAATAATAATTAAGACTTTAAGTCTTTTTTTAATTTTTTGGAATACTTTTTAATAGGTGATTATGTGAAGAAGTTATTTCTATTTATTTGTCTAATAATGATGCCACTTATGGTAAGTGCGGAAGATCTAGAACTAAGCGCTAAGTCAAGCATCTTAATCGAGGAATCAACCGGCAAAGTATTAAGTGAAACAAATGCTGATGAAAAACTACATCCAGCATCCATGACTAAAGTTATGACAATGCTACTTATTATGGAAGCCCTAGAATCAGGTAAGATTAATTTAGAAGAAAAAGTAAATATTAGTAATAATGCTGCATCAATGGGTGGTAGTCAAGTATTCTTAGAAGCAGGTAGTCAGTTAAGTGTAAAAGAACTTTTAAAAAGTATTGCAATTGCTAGCGCAAATGATGCTGCTGTTGCTATGGCTGAGCATATTGGTGGAAGCACCGAAGGCTTTATTAAAATGATGAATGAAAAAGCCAAAGAACTAGGATGCAAAAATACTAACTTTGTAAATGTTCATGGCCTAGATGATGATAACCATCTTACAACTGCAAGAGATATGAGCATTATGGCTAGAGAACTACTAAAACATGAAGAAATTCTTAACTACACAAGCATCTATGAAGAATTTCTAAATAAGCCAGACGGAACTAGAACCTGGATGGTGAACACCAACAAACTAATTAAATACTATAATGGTCTAGATGGTCTAAAAACAGGTTTTACTAAAAAAGCTGGTTACTGTCTTACCGCAACTGCAAAAAGAAATGGTATGCGCTTAATAAGCGTAGTTATGAATGAAGCAACAACCGAAGATAGAAGTAATGATACTATCAAACTTATGAATCATGGCTTTGCTAATTATAAAATAAAAGTAATCATGGAAAAAGACAAAAATCTAGGTGAGGTTAAAGTATTAAATGGTAAAAAAGAATACGTTAATTTAAAACTAATTAGTGATGCTACTAGCTTAGAAGAAATTAATGACGATAAAAAATACAGTTTTAACATATTAGTAAAACCAATAAAAGCCCCAGTTAAAGTGGGAGATATAGTTGGCCAAATGCAAATATTAGAAGGTGGAATAGAAAAAGAAAGCCTACCAATAACTGTTATGGAAAGCATTAAGAAAGCAAATATCTGGGACTTATACAAAAGAAATCTAAATAAAATATTAATAGGAGCTTAATGCTTCTTTTTTTATAGAATAACCGGCAAAATAATCGGTAAGATAAACTTTAAAATCAGTAAAAATCATGATATAATTACCATACAAGAAGTAATTCGTGCACGTTTTATTATGAGGTAAAAATGAAAAAGAAGAAAATAATAATAATAACCATAATTTCTATAATAAGTTTAATATTTTTAGATTTTATAATTGCTCTTTCTTTTAATAATAGTCCTTTAATTAAAATTAGAGATTATTATAATGGTGGATCTACTATTTACATAGACAAAGGAATCTTTACAAATACATATAAATGCTTTGATGGTAAAACAAATACTGTTTTAAAAACCACTAAATACGCTTGTCCAATGAAGGACAGTAAAGAAGATAAAAAAGAACCCGTAACAATAACAATTACCTTTGATACAAACGGTGGAAGTAAAATAGATAGTGTTACTATAAATAAAGAAACTGAACTTATTCTTCCAGAAGAACCAACACTTGATGGCTACGTTTTTAAAGGCTGGATCGATAAAAATGAAATGCCAATTTATAACAAGGTAATATTAAGAGAAGATACAACTCTTTATGCAGTTTGGGAAAAAGTAGATAATAAAGAAACTAATTCTAATACGAACACGCCTACCACAAACAATAATTCAAATAATAACACTAATTCAAATAATAACATTCCAACTAATAAACCAAATCAGAACGTAAATAATAATTCAAACAATAATTCAAATACTAAGGATAACGAAAATACTATTATACCCGAAGAAAAACTACCTGTTGTCGAAAAGACTCAAGCAGAAAAAAATAATGAATATAGAAAAAAGTTGGAAAACAAGTATTCAGTAAAGATTTTATATAAAGATGAAAATAGTGGTTACTTAATTGGTGGCTCTATAAATACTGAAAAACTTAACGACGATAACGAGATAGACAAATACTTAAAAGAAACGGAATTAACATTAAAAAAATATCCAACTAATTTCTTTAAAGAAATGAAAGATAATAATGTTGCTCTTAAAATACATATAGTAAATAAAATAGATGGAAATTATTCAGGAATGACCGATGGTAAAAATCAAAGCAATATAACAATAACTATTGGAACCGATGGCACTAAATTATTTGAAAGCACCTTGCATCATGAATTAATGCACTACATCGATATTTATATGAGACAAAAAAATCCAACATTAAACTTAGAAGAAATAATGGGATCTTATAATCCTGAAGGATTTAGTTATGGGTCTAATGATAAGTCCTACGATTACAATTTTTCAAATCCAAACGATGCCTATTTTTTATCATATTATTCAAGACAAAGTTATCTAGAAGATAGAGCAGTATTATTTTCTGATATGATGACCAGAACAACAAAAAGACCCTATTACAATGATGGCACTCCAATAAACAAAAAAGCAAAATTAATTAGCTCCCAAATAAAAGAACACTTTAATATATTATCTAATACAGGAAGATATTATTGGGATAGATTCTTATAATATAAATTTAGGAAAGGAGAAAACAAATGAAAAAGGATTTATTAGTAAAAATAATTATAGTAGTAATTATTCTTGCTGGATTAGGATACTTCATATATGTAAGCCGTATTTCAAGAAACAAAGATATTGTTTTTGAAGCAAGAATTAAAGAAATAACAGTAAATGATAATATATATACTATCCTAGTTGAAGAATATGGTAAAAAAGAATATGGTGCAGAGTATGAATTTGAGATAAATAAAGATACTAAAATAGTTTATAACAATGAAGATACTACTGTAGATAAATTAAAAGAAAATCAAAAAATTACTATTACTTCATCTGATATTGTATTTCCTAGTGAACCAGCCAAACTATCCAATGTAAAAAAAATAGTTATTTTAAAAGATTAACTAATTTTAAGAATTTCTGTTAATTACACGAACCAAAACAAAAACATAATCTAATCGGACAAATGCAGACAATAAAAAAATAGCAGAAAAGAAAATAAACACTAATAGAAGCTTAATGCTTCTTTTTAAATATATATAAATATGGTATGATAAATATGTAAATAAAAAATTGTCTAAATGTGGAGGGTATAAATGAAAAAGAAAAAAATAATTCTAATTCTAATTCTAATTCTAATAATACTAATGTTAATACCGATTCCAACAAAATTAAAAGATGGTACTTCAACTGAATATAAGGCATTACTTTATAGTATTACAAAATATCATATTATAAATCAAGACTCTATAAAAGGCTATGACGATGGTTTTAAAATAAAAATCTTAGGAATAACAATCTATGACAACATAAATACATATCTTACAGCAGAACACGTTATTAATATTAGAAGTAATGATAAAATAATTAAAGCAGAAACAGGAAGTTTTTGTTATAAAAGTGGTGAGTGTGTAGATAAAATAGATTTTCAAGATTTTAATTATGATATCATCTCTTCGCATTATGAAAACAAACTATCTATAGAAAATTTAGATGGCATGATTAAATCAGTTGAATTATTTGATTATCAAACAAAAAAATATATAGATATGACCATAAAATATACAAATGATTATATTATTACCCCTAAAGTAAATGGAATGTATATTTTTAAAATAAATGCTGATTATGAAGGTAAAGATATAAGCTATTATTTTATGTCAGAAATTAGAAAAAACAAATAAATTATACCAAAATAAATCATAAGAAGTAATAGAAGGAGAACTTATGAAAATCGTAACATTATGTGGAAGTCTTAAATATCAAAAAGAGATGATGAAATTAGCAGAAATGATGACCTTAGAAGGTTATTGCATTCTTACACCTATTTATCCTACAATAAGTGGTGCTGAAAGAACTGAAGAAGAAATAATTAAATTAAAGAAAAGTCACTTTAAGAAGATAGAATTATCCGACGCCATATTAGTAGTAAATATAAATAATTATATTGGAGAAAGTACAAAATTGGAAATAGAGTATGCAAAAAGTTTAAAAAAAGAAATTATGTATTATATAAATTTAAAGTAGACGGTGTGAAATGAGTAAAAAATATATTTAATAAAATAATAAATGAAGTTGATAAGTCTTTAATTAATAATTTTATACTTTATGGAAAGACAATAATT
>OJAW01000986.1_pt1 | contig 17782 bp, 10 predicted proteins | sample 1589151 | NCBI WGS metagenome assembly OJAW01 (sample SAMN03283290) | human gut metagenome | biome: human-associated habitat; material: feces | host: Homo sapiens | place: Peru | collected 2012
GAGGTTATAACATACATCTCTGCACCATTATCAAATGTAGTTGTTTTACCTGTTAATTCATCAAAATTACTTGTATTTTTAATCTTCACAATCCAGAAATCCTTCCCAGGATTATATCTTGATTTAGCTATTCTGCTCATAGATGCACTTGTGTACTGTTTTCCAAAATTGTACATAGATTTATCAACTATATATGGTAATGCCTCATAACATAATTTAACCCCTTTTTCATTCTGTAATGTCACACTCTCCCCATTGGTGCTGACCTCTTCCTTATAAATTGTCCAGTTATCCGGATAATCAAAATAAAATGTTGTCTGCTCCGGAAAATATTCCGTCATTCTCGTCTTATATGTATGAAGTGAGCCTGTCTGGTTTGCATTAGTTTGCTGCATCGTCTGCTCCTGTGTTGGTGCTTCTGTACTTGTACCGCTTTCCTTTGGTTTGTCATTTTCTGACTGCTCATTATATGTACATTCTTTTACAAACTGTTTCGTGCCATCCGCAAGTCTTTCATAATGAAGTGATTTGCTTTTTGCAAATGATGAAAATTCATAACTCTTACTTATATTCATTGTACAAAGAAGTGATTTCTTGTTCTTATACTTAACATTTTCATCACCAACTCCAAGCTTAAAAACAGGGAATTTAACATTAACATCAGAACATATTTGTCCATTTGGTCTGCCTGTTCGTGTTGCGCCCGCTTCTACTCCCATGTCAAGTTCTGCGTCTAACAACGGAATAGACTTCATTGTAACAATCATTGGTGCTGTCCTGAAATACAATCCCATATTTCCTTCTGCCTCAATTGATGTCTGCATAGACGAACGAAGTCCCATTGTTCCCTTCACGCCTTTTCCTTTTTCATATGATACACCTGCATGAAATGGTACTTCCACTTTAAGAGTAATTGAACCATCTATTGTCGGAACAAGATATAATGCCACATTTACTGCAACAAGATGATTGCCAATTGTTGCAGGTGTCTGACATAAAAGAATTCCATCTGAAAAATCCCCTTCGACTCCGATTCCACCAGAAATCTCTGAATCAATATCAACTCCGACAGATGCATATTTTAATCCGCTCTTAAGCGTATATTTAACCTGCGCACCTACATTTATATTATTAACATTCCATTCCATGGAGAAATTCTCACATTTTTTACTAAGTTTCTGCTTAATAGGAAGCTTGTATTCAGCCTCTGTATCATTATCTTTCAATGTAACTTCAAGTTCATTATCATCATTTACCTCAGCCTCTATTGCGAAGCCTTTGGAATTGACTTTGCCAGACACATCTGCTGTCAGCATGGTTACAGGATTCCCAGCCGACACCTTTACTTTATCCAGTCCGTAATAGTTAATAATATCGTCAATTCCTATGCTTGTCGAATCAGAAACTATCAGAGTATCAAAGACATTCTCAATTGTAGGGTCTTCAAGTGAAAATGTACCATTCCCCATATCCTTACTGATTTTCTTTGCAACCTTTTCACCATTATAATCAAATACAAATATATCATCTTTTTTCAACTTTTTGGCTGCACTGTCGTCTAAAGATATAATATTGTCATCTTCTTTATAATCTTTAATGTCAAAAAACTGAAGCTGAGAAACATTTTCTTTATAAGAGACACTTTCAATATTATTAGGCCAAAATTCCCCATAATACAAATCATCAAATTTATCAAGAATACCATCAGCCTCTTCGTCCGAAAATCCTTTATCAAGCGAATCCTGTGCTATCAGTTCTTTTTCAATTGCAAGCTCTATGTTGGTGTTGTCTGATATCTCATCATCAGTTCCAAGATATATCTGCATTTTGCCTTCACCCATTGCACGCATTGAAGTAAGTGCCATAAATCCACCTGATGCTATGTCATCATTACTAAATTCATCACTATCCGTAATATATCCATATTCCTTAGCTGCTTTTCTGTAATCCTCTGCTTCAATGCCTGTATTGTTACATAACTTCTTAAGCCAGTCGTAGCATGTTATATCACCATTTTTAGTCACCGCTGCCTTACATGAAACATTTATATCATTGTTGTTTTTCTTCTTTGATAAAATGCCCGTTATAAATCCTGCAGTTATTGCAGCAATAACTATTACCGCTGCTGATATGACAATTATTATTTTCTTCTTCATAATGTTTCCCCTTATATTTTATCTTATTTCCACGGAATCTCTTGAACTCTGATTTCTTTTCCTGATTCTTCTCTATAAAATTTATGTTTTCCGCTTTCTGCATCTGCAAGACTACATATCTTTCTCTCCACCATTGTGTTATCTAGTTCAATATAATCTCCCTTTGCGTCATAAACTTTATATAGCTTAACACCCAATATCTCATTATAATTTGCTATATAATGATGGTTAGGGTTACTATCTTTTTGATAAGCTGGTGTATTAGCTGTATTTTTATCTGGCTTTCTGCTTTTCACACCACCATTACCTGATACACTTTTATGTGAGGTCGAACCTCCACTGCCAGAAGATGTACTTCCTGCACTCTCCTTTGAACTATTACCAGATATTCCAACGACAATCAATATTCCTATGATTATAATCGCTCCTGCTAATGCACCAAGAGCCACTATATTTTCCAATAATAAAATAATCCAAACCACATTATTAGATATTATATGTATTGTTCCACTTGTAAAATTAGCGCTGGCAAAAGCTCCATTTTCTTTAATTTTGGCAACACTCAGCGAATATCCTCCATCAATAATAAATTTTATCTATTCTTTTGATGATGCCTTATTAACTATTTCTCCTCTTACCCGCCAGACTATTATTTTCAACAACGTTATTCTCTTCTGCTTTTTGTCTTCCTATATTTGACCGCATTCTGAATTAATATGCAGTACTGCTAAATATAGCGAGCCTTGATTTTCACTATATTGCTTATAGGATATACCTCCCCTTCGAGATTGTCAAGTATTAGTATATATGCTGTAAATTTTTATTTAAACTTCCCATTTTTCAATGATTGGGAACTTACCTCTGATTGGAATCTACTTCAATATACATTATGTGAGTCTTTTTTGGTAAATTATAGTAAACTAATTTATAATAAACTGATATGTGAGTGAAAAAACTATCTACACATGTGAGAATTGCAGGGATTGCGAATGTACTCGCTGAAAGTATGCCAATTTTTGGAACATCCCATTCATTTTAATAAATAGTAACTTAAAAATCGTATTTTTATAGAAAAAAAGGCTGGCACCTCAACGATTTTCAATCGTTAAAGCGACAGCCCCATCCCATTTACTTAAGATAATCTCTTATCTATTCTCTTTTTTCTTTTTTCCAAATACTAATACTATAAGTGTAACTCCTGCAAACATAACCACTACAAACGGCCATGCTGTGTTGTCGTCACCTGTCTTTGTGGCATTTTTCTTTATTGTATCAGGCTCCTTTGCATCTGCAGGAATCTCTACAGGTACATCTGTAAAAGCAATAGCATATGTAGAGAACTTATCTGTAGCAAATGAGAACTCTCCTGTTTTCTCATTGAAATCTCCATCAAGGATATCTACAACATCCTTTCCTGTAGCCTGATCTGTATGGATACGGATAATCTTGTATTCACGTACCATTGATTTATTAGACTCATCAATTAAGAGCTTCTCAGGAATCTTTATTGTTACTTCTATGCGCTCTCCCGGCTCGTGAATAGCCTCTTTTGGTGTTACTACCTCTCCTGTGGCAGCATCTGTCACCTGTTTGAAAAGATCTGCGTCAAAGTACGTTATGTCAGATGCCTTATCTCCCATAATCTTCTCTGCTTCTTTTTTTACCTTAGCTTTTGACTCTTCTCTAAGACCTTTTAAATCAGTCTTATTGATCTCCAGCCAGATTATAGCATCAACTTTTCCATCTTCAATCTTGTTTTTCTCTGTCTCCGTAAAAATATTAGGAGCATCGAGAAGTTCTGACTTAGAGGTTGTCATTGTTGCTTCCTGAATCGGTGATGTTGGTGCCACTTGCACCTCTTTTTCGAGTTTTCCGTTTGAAGAATCTTCTTGCGGTTTTCCTGTTGCCGGAATACTCTCATAGCGCTTAACTCCACATACTTTACATACTGACTTTTTCTTGCCATATGTTGTGGCTGTTGGTGCCTGAATTTCTTTCCATTCTGACCAGCTATGACCTATTGCCGGAATTGTCTTTGTGACTCTCTCAAGCTCTGCTTTGCAGTCATCTACAGTGCAGTAGTAAACCTCATCATAGGAACCCTCTGTACAGCCTGCTTCCACTCTGTTCTCTATTACCGGAGTTTCCGCTTTGATGTGGTCCTCAATCGTAAGTTTTCCAGCAACGAATGTCATATCATAATTTGCATTAGAACCTTCCTTTGCCGTTGCAGTAATATCATACCTTCCGGCTGCTTCGCCTTCAGTTCTTGCAACTGTTATATCTTTTAATGATTCTCCTGTGACAAGCCCTGTTACTTTATAAGTAAATATCGGATCATCCTTGCCGATATGTTTTGTTGCATCATCGACTGTTACGGTTGCTTTTGCTTTATTGATTGCAAATGCTGTCCTCACATCTGATCCAAGTATATAGTTGCCATTGCTTAATGCAGCTGCCTGTGCTGTGCATGAACCTGCATTTGTCTGTTCCCCGGTTACTGTAACCTCTACGCTGTCAGAACCGATGACATCATCCGGATTTACATTTGCAGAAGGCTTATGAGCCTGTCCATCATAAGTAAATTCTGTGTCAGACCATACAAGTCTTACTGTCTTTGGTGTAATCTTTACAACTGCACTGCCTATGACATCCTCATAGTTGTCTGCTGTCACCTTGTAGTAAACAGTATATTCTCCGGCATCCTTATAAGTTACCGGATTCTCACTGTAAATTACATTTCCGTCTGCGCTCTTTGTGCCGTAAACAACATTTACATTAGAAGCTGCACTATCGACTGGCTCTGTCACATTAACTGTAATGCCATGTGCCTGTCCGTCATAAGTTCCTGTGTAACCGTCTGCAGAAATCTTCATTTTCTTCTTATGGATAGAGAACTCCTTTGTAGCAGATACGCTTTCATAATTTTCATCTGCCTTTACAGAAATGCGAACTACATACTTGCCGTAATCCTTTGGTGCTTCTGATGTATAAGTATCATCATATTCACCCTGCTTCTTATATTCAATTGTAACATTAACATCATCTGTGCCTCTGTCATTTGTTGTAGTAAATTTCGGTACCGCTACAGCATTTCCATCATGAACCTTTGAAATGTCGGAAATATTTGTAATACTTCCTTCTGCTTTCACTACAGTAAGTGAAATTACTGATGTAGCCGGTGTGTCACCCTTGCTGTCTGCTGTATAAGTCTCTCCATAAGGATTGTAGCTTACTGTAAGTGTATATTTTCCGGTTGCAAGAGTCCGTAAATAAGAAGCCTTTAATACAAGTTTATCATCTTTAATCTCATAGTCAGATGTATCTACCTGTGTTGTCTCTGCGCTCGCATCATCTACATTTTTAATCATAACAGAAGTGATTGTATTGCCATTTACTGTAATACCTGTTGTGATATCCGCTGTAGATGTCCTTGTAAATGTCTCCTTTGCTTTTGCTGTTGCATCGGTATATACAACAATTCCGTCAGAATTAATAATTACGGAGTGTCCTGCATTATCTGTAATTCTTGCATAGATTGCACTCTTGTCATTGGCTGTCATAAAGAATGACTCGCCCTTTGTCCAATTAGCGTCTTTGTTAAAGGAAGCACCTTTTGCTACCTTCTGGTACTCAATCATTGCAATACCACTTGTTGTATCTGTTCCAGTAATTGTTACATCTACTGTGTTCTTGAAGAAATGATTAAATGTGATAGTGTTCAAAAATTCTTTGAAACCATTGTCCTTAATCTTGATTTCTCCTGTAGGAAGTTTTGTATCAATCTTAAAATCCGCTGTTTTCTTATTGGAAACAAAGCCTGTAGTTGTTTCTCTCAGATAATAAACTGCTGTCTGACTTCCCTGTGCATCATACTCAAGGAGAGCCTTCCAGTCTGTTCCGTTGGCTGAAATCTCATATCCTGTCTCAGGTGTGATTTTAACCTTTGTTACATACCAGTCATTATCACCCTTTGTTCCGGAAACTTTGACAGTTCCCTTTGTAAGATAAGAAATCTTCCAAGCTGTCTGTGCCTTGTCAACTTTCGGTAATTTGTAGTTATCATTGCCAAGAGCTGTTACTTGGGCTGTATAATTTCCAACTTTTGTCTGCTTGTTGCCATCATAGGTGAGTGTGAACTCATCTCCGCTAATAGCATTGGAAACTTTTGCTGTTACACTCTGCTCACTTCCGGTATAAGTATGGTCAGTATTGCTCCACTTAAGCTCTGCTGTGAGCTTATTGATCGAAGCCTTTGCCTCTGTACCAATTTTGATATTGTAGTTTTCAACACCTGTTCCGGTAATTTTTGCATTTGAGCTGTCAACTGTTACCTTTTTATCTGTTCCTGCGTTCGGATTCTTAAATATACCTGTGATACCTGTAATTGTAATCGTATCGCCGGAAATTAAATCGCTGTCTGATACAACTGCACTTACAACAGCATTTGTAGTTCCGTCATAAGTCTTGCTGTCTGCTGTTACTGTTGCAGTTACTGCTTTCTTTGCGATTGTAAATTTTGCAACTGCACTTCCGTCAAAATAATTATATGTTGCTTCAACCTCTGCCTTTACATAGTATGTACCTGCATTCTTTGGAACAACTTCATTCTTGCACTCACTATCTATATAGTAAGTATATGTAATTTGTGATTTCTCATAAGAAGATGTAATATCACTATCTTCTGCTTTAATTATAACGGAAGGAGCCTTTGCTTCCTCTCCATATGTCCAATCGTCCATTGAAACACATACTGTAATCAATTGTTTTGCGACTACAAAATCACACTCTGCTGTTGCAGCATTATAGTTTAATCCTTCTGCCACACTAGCCTTTAAGGTATATTCTCCTGACGGAATGGTATTAAAATCTGCCTCTGTAATTGACTTGTATTCTGTATCGGCTTCACCCCGCTTCTTATAGAAATAGCTGATTATTCCATTTCCAGAATTTCCTGTTACCTTTGGTGTGGAAGTTGTACCACCATATACCCAGTTGTCAAGTGTAACGGCTGGTGTAATGTCTGCTTTTATAATCGTAAAATCAGCAGTTGCGGTTGCTCCACCAATTTTTACTTTTGCTGAATAAGTTCCCGCATCAGTAGGTGCTGTGGCACTCTCTGTATAGCTTGTTTTGCCACGACCAACATATGTAATCTTGCCTGCTTCTGCTTCAGTAACTGATGTAATGTTATTTTCTATTTCTGCCTTATCATAAGCACTACCTGTATAAATCATATCAGGTGCATTAAGTTTTGCAGTCAATCCTTCAGAATAATAGTCACAATTACTGTCAGAAGTACATTTTGCAGTGATTGTATTTCCGCTTACTAAATAACTCCATGTATGAGCATGTTTCCATAAATATAAATACTTACTGCTTGTATCATAATTTACTATATAAGTAGAATTAACAGATGTAACCTTCGCAAGCACACTCTGGTCTGTACCTGTGGTTGTAATCTGACGTTGTGTATTCGCACTTACCATATCAGCAACACCGACTTTGATAGCATTTGTTCCTGTATAATCTGTATTTAAAGTAAATTTCTGTCCTCTTCCAAGGTAAACATCATTTGTGTTACCACTAAATGTAACATTTCCAATGATACAATCAGGGTTGTTTTCTTTAACATAAACACCATACTTACTTCCAGAAATTGTACCGCCAGTAATCTTCACTACTCCAGCTTCCTTGCTACGAATAGCACCTCCATTCGGTGCTGAAACTGTACCGCCAGTCATATAAACATTACCATTTACAACAGCATCATTTGTACCTTCTACATTTGTTATTTTAGTAGTACCTTGAATGTACAATGTTCCGTTATTGCTAAATACCTGTCCCTCACTTCCAGTAGCACTGTAATTTCCACTCTGCAGATACATAACTCCATTGTTACCAATTACAGGGTATGTATTTGATAAACCCGTAATAGTCACATTATTAAGATATGTCACAGAGCCCCTATAAGTCATTAAAGCATTCGCACCACCTGTTTCATTTATCGTATGTCCATTGCCATTGATAGTCAAATTACTGCAAGCTACTATCATTCTTATAAAAGCACTTTCTGAGGTTGTTGCTGTAATATCCCCATCAATATTTAATGTAACCGCATCCTTTGTTTCTATAACAATTGAATTATAACTCGAATAATATGTTCCACCTGATAAGGTATAAGTTCCACCTGAATTAATATAATAGTCGTTAGAACTTACTGAACTTGGTGTGATTATGGCTGTCGTTTCCTCCGTCATTCCATTGAAATACTCAAACAGTGCCTCCAGCTTTTCTGTATCAAGCTGTCCCTGCTCCTCGTCTGTGAGCTTATCTATCTCCTCTGCGATAGACTGTGCTTCGTTATACACATCAAGCTGTGCCTGGTTTAAGGTACTACCCTCTACGGTTGTGACGTCTGCCATTGCTTGAAATTCTTCTACGGTTGGCAGGGCTTTGATACGGGAATGTAAGGCTTCTATTGACTCGCTGTCAACATTATACACCTGTGTTTCTTCGCTCACAGTATCTGTATTCTTTTCTTCTGCAAACGAGGTCATTGGTGTCATTGTAAAGACCATCGTTGCCGCAAGAAATGCCGCAAATACTCTTTGCTTAATGCTCTTTCTTTCCATATATCCTCCTTTCTTTCAATATCTGTACTGGTACTTTGTCAATTAATGTAATACCATTGTAACATATCAGCCGCACCAAAATCACCACAAATCGAATTATTTTTGGTTTTTTTTATTTTCCATATTTTGTACAAATTTACTATATACTTATAGGACACATTTACCAATTTTTATTATTAAAGCATGCTGAGTTGGTCAAATAGCAGCTTATTCATATATATATATTTTACAAACTATTTGTATTCTTTATTAAAGCAAATCTCATAAGTCAATTATTGGATGTTATATCTTTTCATATTTTCTTTATTTTTCAACAAATTCAGAACCATTAAAAATGAATTCAATCTGCTGATTACTATCATTATATAATTCGCAAAAATGAGTAAAATCATGTACAGAATATTTATCAAGTTTACTTGTAGATATTCTTTGAATACCAAAATAAACATTATCTTTACCATATTGATTGTAATATTTACCCATTAATGCTTGATATTCTTTAGATTTTCCTATAGCTCTTATAGCATCAGTTGATTTTACCCAATAACTTTCATTCAAATCAATAGAACCATCTGATTTATATACAATATGATCTTCCTGAGGAGTATCAGGCTCCGGACTTGGTTCCGGTGATGGGCTTGGTTCCGGTTCCGGTGATGGCTCAGGAGACGGTGTTGCTGGCGCCTCTGTATCAGGCTCATTATAATTCTGCTGTGAATTGTTGCTGTTATTATTACCTGCTGAAGCATCATTTTCCGCAACATTATTCTCTTCTGCTTTTGCTTCCTCTGTAACATTCTCACCGGCTTTTTCTGTAGCATCTTCTGTCACATTTTCCGTTGATAATTCAGCAGCTTTACTTCCTTCTGTGCTCTTATTTGTCTGTGTTTCTTTAACAGTAGTTGTTTCAACAGCCACATTTTTATCATTTTCTGTTTCATTACTGCTCTTATTATTTTTGCTGTTAACTCCTATAACAATACCAACTATACATAATACTACAACAATGGCACTTACTATCCCGATTATAGCCATTTTGGAATTCAGCTTTCCAAATAACTTTTGCATCTTTTGTCCTCCTATATTTGACTACATTTTGGATTAATATACAGTACTGCTAAATATAGCGAGCCTTGATTTTCACTATATTGCTCATAGGATATACCCCCCCGAGATTGTCAAGTATTAGTATGCATTGTAAATTTTAGTTGTAAGTTTTAGTAAATTAATTTTTTACAGATATGCAGATTTAAGTCTGTCTAATTCATATTCACAAACAAAAACCACAGATACATTTCCAATCATAAATTGAAAATTGATATGTACCTGTGGTTTTTATATATTATAATTCATGTTTTACATTACCAGTTTCTGCTCATCATATAATTAAAACATGCTCTCTATGGAATTCGTTTCAGCAAATCCTCGTAAACCCGCTCTATTTCTCCTTCATTCTTTGAATTAACAAATATAGTTTCCCTGTTTGTCTTTATCTCTAGAATTGGTGAATATCCCTCAAATATATACATTTCGCACTTTCCATAGGTGTTTCCTTTGAAATGACCTACAAGATATTCATCTGTGGCGCCGCCGTTTATTTTACTGAAGCCGTCAGTAGGAAGTTTATCTATAAGCTCTATTTTTTCAATATTCTTGGCATTAATTTCACTTGTATACCCGGCAGCCGAGATTGTTATATTATCCTCCTGCATATTTATATCTATCCGTACATTCATAAAAGGAATCAGTACAACAACTGTAGCTGCTATCGCAGCTGCTGTAATAATACTCACTATAGCAGTACATAGCTTTGCACCAAATGTCGCATAATTCATTGCATAATTTCCTGACTGTAGCTTATTTGGCACAAATACGTGTTTATCATTTGGATTATAATAAAATCCCGTTTTCCAATATTCATCATCATCCACATATACAGGACTGTCATCTATGTCTAAAAGCTCTTTCTTCCTGCGGTTTGCAATAACAAATAATATAAGAAATGCTGCCGCAGAGAAAAACTGTATAAAGCCGTAGACATACATTGCTACAGAATAAAATACACCCGATATCAATACATCTATTGCCAGAAAATCCCAGGCAAATGCATTTATTGCACTTAACAACACAAGTCCAAGTCCTTTGTACTTTTTCATTTCATTATTAATAACCTGATTAATTGTTGTGTTTTCACTATATACCGCTTTTTCACTTTTATTTACATAGACATGGAAAATCAGGGCAATTAATGAGACAAGTACTGTGCAAAGAAAAAATACCCCGGTAATAGAAAAATAACTCTTATCCGTTCTAAATAAAAAAGGAATTAAACATACAGTTTCCAGCGCTATAATAATTGCATGATATTTATAACTTATTACAGTTTTACCCGACTGGCTTAACACATTGGTATCAATATACTTTTTCTTTTTTTGTGCCTCAATAACCCAGCCATTCTTTATCTTACAATTATACATTTTACGATGCTGTGAGATAATCATATACTCAACGCCTGCTAAATATATAATCAGCCATATTGTCAACGCAACAACAAATATAATTATGCTCCAGAAATTAAGCAGACATATTACAACCGATATTATGCCGTTAATCATCTGAAAACGGTTCATATGCTTTTTACCCGTATTTACCATACGGACAACTTCCTCATCATTTGCATTTTCTGATGGTATATGAACTCCCAATACCATGCCATTACTATATTTGTAATTGGATTCAAGTGTAAATTTCATCACTAAAACCACCATTAAATTTGTAAATAAAAATAAAATAAACATACAAATTTCCATAATATCCCTCATTTCTGCTTTTTAATAAGCAATCTGTACAACACGCATTTAGATATATCTTTCAGATAAAATGTTTCTATATGCTCTACTGAGCAATCAGTTTATATGTAATGTAACTTACATGCTTACACATGGCTGCATTTTTGAATATATATCCTCGCACATCTTTAAAAATTCTTTCTTACCCATTCCTGTGACACTTGCCTCTGCCGATAAAAGTTCAAGCTCTGATTCAAGTTTTTCCCTGAATTCCGCATTCATATTTATATTATCAGATACAAATGCCCCCTGCCTTCTGTCTGTCTTTATATAGCCTTCTGCCTTCAATATCTGATATGTTTTATTAACGGTCATTGAATTAACTCCGGCTTCATCAGCGAGCTGTCTGACAGTAGGTAATTTCTCGCCAAGCTTTAACTCTCCTCTTCCTATTCCTTTGACTATCTGATTGCGTAACTGCACATAAATAGGAGTATCACTTTCCATATCCAGCTCAATAATCATATTTAATCATCTCCCTAGAAGATTAACAGAGTTTCTAGAAGAATTACACGCAGAAATCATGCATACCAAAAGTAAATATGAATACCAGGATAATCTTAATTTTGATTTATTTAATGATGACTTAGAAAATATATTTAATAAAACAATTATAAAAAGAGGAAAAGAATATTATAAAGAAAATAAAGTAACATTCTTAGAAAAAATAGAAGATAAATATTATGCTATAGTAAAAGGTAATGAAGAATATTTAGTAGTAATAAAATATGATGAAGATAATATGTTAACCCAGCTTTATTGTACTTGTCCATGTGAATTCTTTTGTAAACATATTGCTTCAGTAATACTTGCAATAAGAGCTAAATATGAAAATAAATTCTATAAAGTATTAGCAGTCTCTAAAGAAGATACATTATTAGATTTAGCAAATAATAAACATTATTTATCAATAGGAGTAGAAGAAGAATATATCAAAATAATAAATAAATATGGAGAAATAGAATTAGTACCACTATTTGATGAAGAAAATAATCTAATGTGGAAAGTATTAGAAGACTCCCCAAATAAAAAATTATATAAAGAAATAAATAATGCAATAAAAAAATATAAATAAATTATCATTCAGTACATAAAAATTAAATAATAGAATTAATATAAATAACTACCTAATTTTTATATTATAATAAATAAAAAGGAGTAGTAGTATGTTAAATATATTTAATGACACATTTAAAGACACAATACTTTATTATTCAGGAAATACCTTAGAAAATAAAATCAAAGTATTAGAAAACAAATTAAAAAATACAAAATCAAAACAAGAAAAATCATATTTATATGAAGAAATACAAAAATATAAATATGGAATACAAGGAGAAAATAAAATATTATATGAATTAAAAAATAGTCATATACCAATGTATATATTACATGATATAAACCTAGAATATAAAGATTATAAAGCACAAATAGATTTTATAATACTAACTAAGAAAAATTATTATATAATTGAATGTAAAAATCTATATGGAAATATATCTATTGATAATAAAGGTAATTTTTATAAAATAAATAATAAAAATAAAATAGGTATTTATAACCCAATAACTCAATTAGATAGACATATAAATATAATTAGAAGATATATTGAAGATAGAAATAATTTTATAGGAAAATTAATAGTAAAGAAAATATTTGATAGTATGTATCATGGAATTGTAGTTTTAGCAAATGATAATACAGTAGTAGAAGATAAATATGCCCCTAAAAATGTTAAAAATAAAGTTATTCGAGCAGATCAACTAATTGAATATATAAAATATATAGAAAAAAATACCGATAGTTACGCAAGTAGTGAAAAAGATATAATATCATCATGTAATAATATTTTAGCATTATGTAAAAAAGAAGAAACAATTGCTGAAGAAATACCTTTATTAAATATTAATGAAGATATAACTGATAATAATAAAACAATAAATATAAATAATGATGATGAAATAAGAACTAATTTAAAAAAATATAGATTAAATAAATCAAGAGAATTAAATTATAAACCATATTTTATATTCAGTGATAAAACACTAGAAGAACTTATAAATAAAAAACCTAAAAATAAAGTAGAATTAAAACAAATAGAAGGCTTTGGAGATAAAAAAATAGAAATGTATGGTATAGATATAATTAAAATAATAAATAATTAAACTAGTAGAAATACTAGTATTTTTTTATAAAAATATTCATTTTGTGGTAAAATATATTAGTAAGGAGGATAATTATGCAAAAAGTAATTTTAAATATAAAAGGTATGAGTTGTAGTGCTTGCTCTAATTCCTTAGAAAAATATCTAAATAAACAAAATGGAATAATTAATGCCACAGTAAATTTAGTATTATCACAAGCAAGTATAGAATACAATGATAATTTATCTATTGAAGACTTAAATAAATTTATAAGTGATGCAGGATTTGAAAGTCTTGGAATATATGATGAAACTAAAATAAATAAAACTAATAAAAGTAATAAAATAATAATACCAATTACTTTTCTAACAATTTTAGTTTTATATATATCAATGTCTCATATGCTATCATTACCGAGTATACCATATTTAGATATGATGAAAAATCCTATTAATTATACAATAAGTTTACTTATATTAACAATACCTTATTTAATATATGGATTTGATATTATAAAAAATGGATATAAGAACTTAATACACACTCATCCTAATATGGATACATTAGTTTTTATTGGAGTTTTATCTAGTTTAATTTATAGTATTTATAACACAATACTTTTACTAAAAGGTAATACTTCATTAGTAGATAGTCTTTATTATGAATCTTGTATTGTAGTAATATATTTTATAAAACTAGGTAGACAAATAGAGACAAAAAATAAAGAAAAAACCTTGGATGCTATCAAAGAATTAGTAACAATAACACCAACTTATGCTTTATTAAAAGTAGGAAACGAAGTAAAAGAAGTAACAATAGATGAAATAAAGGAAAACGATATCTTAGTATGTAAACCAGGAATGAAATTAGCAGTAGATGGAATAATAACTAATGGTACAACTCATATTGATGAATCATTTATAACTGGAGAATCAATTCCATCCAAAAAAGAAAAGGGCAGTAAAGTAATTGCAGGAAGTTTAAATATAGATGGATATATAGAATACAAAGCAGAAAAAATAGGAAAGAATTCAACAATATCAGAAATAGTAAGATTAGTAGTAGAAGCCACAAATACAAAATCTCCAATATCTAAATTAGCAGATAAAGCAAGTGGAATATTTGTACCACTGGTAATGCTTATTGCTACAATTACATTAATAAGTTACTTACTGTTAGGATATAACTTAAATATCTCACTAACAAGATTTGTAACAGTTTTAGTTATATCTTGTCCTTGTGCCTTAGGACTAGCAACACCATTAGCAGTAGTAGTAGCAATGGGAATAACTGCAAGAAATGGTATATTAATTAAAACAAGTGAAGTATTAGAAGCCATTAATAAAGTTGATACAATTGTCTTTGATAAAACAGGTACTCTTACATATGGTAATTTAAAAATAAGCAAATTATGTAATTATAGCAACTATAATAATTCTAAATTACTAAATATCGTATCAAGTATAGAAAGTAAATCCAATCATCCAATAGCAAGTGCATTTAAAACTAATGATAAATTACAAAAAGTAACAAGTTTTAAAAATATTGATGGTATTGGATTAAAAGGAGTAATTAATAATAAAGAATATTATGTTGGAAATAATAAACTAATAAAAAAACTAAAAATAAATAATACTCATAGTAAAGATGAATTAGATTTAGTTAATAATGGTAATAGTATTATTTATGTAATCGAAAACAATAATATAATTGCCTTAATCGGAGTAAAAGACATAATTAGAAAAGAAGCAAAAGAAGTAATAAAGAAATTAAATAATATGGATAAAAATGTAATTATGTTAACCGGAGATAATGAAATAACTGCACAAGTTATCGCCAAAGAATTAGGAATAAAAGAAGTAATAGCAAATGTTTTACCTAAAGATAAAGCAGAAAAAATAAAAGAATTAATGAACAATAATAAATATGTAATGATGGTTGGAGATGGAATAAATGATGCTGTATCACTAGTAACTGCAAATATTGGAGTAGCCTTATCAAGTGGTACAGATATAGCGAATAATTCAGCCGGTGTAATACTTATGAATAATAATCTAATTAATATTATAAATATGTTTCATATAAGTAAAAAAGCAATAACAAACATAAAACAAAATTTATTCCTAGCATTTTTCTATAATATTTGTATGATTCCATTAGCAATAGGATTACTATCTAAATGGAATATAAATATGAATCCAATGTTAGGAAGTATTGCAATGACATTAAGTAGTATAACCGTTGTATTAAATGCATTAAGATTAAAAAATATAAAATTAGAAGGAGGAATCAATAATGTTTAATAAAAATAAAATAGTATCTAAATTATTAGTAGAAGGTATGCATTGTAATAGTTGTGCCAAAAGAATTGGGGATACCCTAAAGAAAAATAAAGACATAAAAAAAGTAGAAGTAAACTTAAACACCAAAGAAGTATTAATAACAAGCACTAATGAATTAGATATTAATAATATAAAAGAAATAATAAATAACTTAGGTTATAATGTTATAGATAAATAATGTTAAATGAATGTAAAGTATCAAATAAATCATGCCATTTAATAAAAAATATGATATAATTTAATTATCTAAAGTATAGTTATGGAGAAGTATTTAAAATATTTCTCTTTTTCTTTTTTCTAATTCTAATTCGACAAAATATGACATGGTATAGTTATATAATTTAATTAAATAAAAAGGAGGAACACAAATGAAAAATAAAATCAGAGTATTAATGATTGATGATAATACAAGTCTAGTTAATATGTTAAAGGAGTATTTTGAAGACAATGAAAAAATAGAGTTAGTTTTAAGTTGTAGTGATGGAGAAGAAGGATTAAAAACAATATTAGAAAAAGAAAAGGAATACGATATTATACTATTAGATTTAGTTATGCCAAAGAAAGATGGAATATATGTATTAGAAGAATTAAACAAGCGTAATATAAGTAAAAATATTATTGTTGAAACTTCATATAATGCACCAGATACCATAAGAAAAGCAAGTGAGTATGGAGTAAATTATTATATTTTAAAACCATATGACTTATGTGATATTGAACAAAGAATATTAGATGTCTTTGAAGTAGTAAATAATAAAAGTATGAATTTGTATCATAACAATTTACAAATATCAATTACTAAAATGTTACATGAATTGGGTATGCCATCTCATATAAAAGGTTATCAATATATAAGAGAAGGTATTACTATGGTATATGATAATCCCGAAATAGTAGGAGGTATAACCAAAGAATTATATCCTGATATTGCCACAAAATTTGATACAACTGTATCAAGAGTAGAACGTGCTATAAGACATGCCATTGAAGTAAGCTGGAATAGAGGTAATTGGGACTTTATGGAAGAAGTATTTGGTCATAGTGTTGATATAGATAAAGCAAAACCAACCAATAGTGAATTTATTGTTACAATCGCAGATAAATTAAGATTAGAGTTTGTAAAACAAACAAATTAAAAGATATAATTACACTTTTGTAGTTATATCTTTCTTCTTTATTAATTTTTTAAATCTTGTTATATTAGGGTAATTAGTATTTTCTTTAATTCCTAACTGTTCATCACTAATTAAATTACTTAAATTATCTTTAATAGAATAATCGATTTCTTTTTTATCAGTTATTGTATTATAATTACAATTATCTTTTAATTCCTTTAACTCTTTTTCTAATTCATTAATATTTGTGTTAATTTGATTTAATTTTTTCTCAAAATTTCTTTTTTCATTTATATTCTTTTTTAAAGTAGAGTATTTTGGAAGTAATAAACTTCTCATAAATAACATTTCCACTATTGTTCCAATAAAGATTGGCATTTGTATTCCTATAAGCAAACTTATTATAAGTGATTGTATTGATGCAAGTACAAAAAATATGCAATCAATTTTCTTTAATTTATTAATAGTTTTATTACAATCATTAATATCTAATTTTATTAAATCTCTTAAATGGATTATATCTTCTAATAAGTTTTCTTTT
>OJAW01000988.1_pt1 | contig 17769 bp, 35 predicted proteins | sample 1589151 | NCBI WGS metagenome assembly OJAW01 (sample SAMN03283290) | human gut metagenome | biome: human-associated habitat; material: feces | host: Homo sapiens | place: Peru | collected 2012
GCTGGTGCGCTCCCGCTTGATCATATCGGTCTTGTGCGTTTCCTCAAACCAGTTGGCAAAGATGTTCAGTAGGTCGTGCATTACTCGGAGTTCGCCAGAAACAGCATCCTGTTCAAGCTCCACCTTCGTGATTTTTGGTGTTTCCATTGCTAAAACCTCACATTTCACTTGACTTTTGCTCATAAATAAAATAAAATGTGAGTAAGAGGAGCTTTTGTTGGGTTGTTTCTCTTGTTTTTGGGTGGTTAGCTATGGCGAGTAGCTAACCACTCTTTTTTGTACTGTTCAAACTTCTTGCGCTGTTCTTCACGGTTCAGCTTCTTGAAATCCTTGAACTTCATGGGCGTCCTCCTTTCCGCCCCTCTTGCTCACAAAATATATTATACACTAATTCGTGTCGTATGTCAACGCTTATTTTACATTTTATTATGAAAAATGCAAATAGAGATTGACTGAATACACGTTTTAGTTTATACTATAAATGAACGGAGGTGAAAGATATGACGCTTACTGTTGCTGAAAAAATCCGCCTGATAATGAAGCGTAAAGGGATGACGATGGGCGAGCTTGCCGAAGCCACTGGGCAAACCCGGCAGAATCTTTCCAACAAGATGGCAAGGGGAAACTTTACCGAAAAGGATATTCAAGAGCTTTCTTTGGCTCTCGGATGCACCGCCGAGATTCTTTTCCGTCTCCCTGATGGCACAATCATATAACCCCTACACCCTGCCGGGAGGCAGGGCTTTATTTTTATACTTCATTCTCGTTCCTTCTTTCTCTTGCGTTCTTCTGCCCGCCACATTTGCTCGGCTTCTTTGCCGCCCTTGGATTTATACCACTCGGTGTAATCCATGACGGGGGTGGTTTTTTTGACCCGCACCATGATAGGCCTGCCTTTTTCGTCCGCCTTGCCGCTGTCCTCGACCACAGGCACGTTGTCGATTTGCCGTGCGTTCTGCCGGGGATACTTGCCCAGTGCAGAGGACAGCACACAGCGGCAGTGGTAAACCATCTCCGGCGCTGCGTTGGGGTCGCCGGGGCGCTGAATCTCGTAGCCCATGACCTTGAACGGTTCGTCAAGCTCTGCCGTCTGCTGGTCAAGCAAGCGGTGCATCTCACGGGTACGGTAGTCGTGGGTGGAGTTCCAGCGCTTTTTGACCTCGATGCCCAAAGCCTGAGCGTTTCTCATCTGCTGCAAAGCCCCGGCGTTCTGGGCACTGGTAAGGGCTGTGATGGCGTTGTTCATGGCCCAGTGGATCTCTGTATCAGCCATGCCATTCACGGCCTGCACGGCGATGTCGTGGACGCTCTTGCCTTGCACGATGCCCTGCATGACGTAGCGGTTGAATACCTTTGCATCATAGGTTTTGTTGCTCTCGCTTTTGATACGCTTGTTGGGTACCATGCGGGGGTTCTCCTTCAGCAGGAGTTTGACCGCTTCGGCGCTGTACAGGGTCAGCCCGAACGTCACTCCTGCGGCCCGTTCCAGCTCGTAGAAAGCCCAGTTTGCGCCGAAGGAAAAGATGTTGTATTGCTCGTCCCGGGCAAGCTTGTAGGCCGTCTCTTGGGCTGTGGTGCAGGTCTGCGTGATGCCGTCCAGCTTCTGGCGCATCAAATCGGACTGAAAGACCTGATTTTGCAGCCAGATGCGGTAATCGTCCTCGGTGATCTCGCCTGCGTCCAGCTGCGCTCGCTTGCGTTCGTCCAGTGCTTTGTACTTTGCCAGAAACTCGGCGAGCTGCTCCTGCATCTCCCGGCGGGCAGTGCCGTACACCCGGAGGATACGGCGGCGCAGGCGGTTCAGTTGGCGGGTAGAAATGCGGTCACGGTCGGTTTGTTTCATATGTCACAGCAGGTTTTGGCATTTCTGCCCAGTGCGTAACTTCGGCATAGTCATAATCTACGACCCGAACGTATTCCTGCCAGTCGTGCACCCAGCCAAGGCAGTTGTCATAGTGTCCGCTGGTCGTTCTTGATTCAGAAAAAACACCTTTTTCTTGTTGCTCTCGTGTGTCCGCGTAGCAAACCGTAATGAGATATTCTTCAAGCTCACCTTTTTTGTGAGGTGGAGGAAGCCCTTCTTTTTTGATTTCGTGCCACATAATCGGATTTTCAAGATTCACCATCTTCGCCCTCCTCGTCTGTGTCATCGTCCACGGTCTCCCGTGTTGCGCTCTCTGCCATCATTGCCGCCTTTGCCTGCTCCTTCTGTTCCGGGGTCAGGTTGGGCAGCAGGTCGATTGCCATATCCTGCCCGATGATGGGCGCTTCGGAGATCACCATGCTGACCTGCTCGGCGGTGTTGGTGATCTTGCTGCGGTTGAATGTCGGCATGGCGTTGTCAAAGCCAGCCAGTGCGCAGATCTGCCGGATAAACGGCTTGACCTGAGCCTCGAAGTCGTCTGCGTTCTGGTTCAGCGGCTCATAGGCTGCATCCAGATGGTCGTTGGTGCTGTCCGCGCTGACACAGTGCACATCCAGACCGCCGAAGTCCTCATACACCCGGGTGTGGAGCAGCTCCAACAGAGCCTGCCGGGCCGTCACAGGGATCTCGGTGGTGTAGGGGGTGATCTTGCCGCCCTCGCTGGTGTCTGCGCCCGCAATGTGGTACAGATTCAGCTTGACGAGGAACTCCTGCAGCTCGTCATCGGTCATGCCGTTGAAGTTCTCGCACAGCCAGTAGATCTGCGAAAAGTCCTGCAAGTCATTGCAGAAGCCGGACATCACCAGATCGGTGTTGTCAATGTAGGCTTTCAGGCCCACAAGGGTGCTCTGGTGCAGGTCGGATCCCCACAGCGGCACAATGGGAAGAGCGCTGTAGTTTTCGCCCTCCACGCTTTCCAGCCCGCCGCCGGGTGTGGTGACGGTCACGCTCTTGTATGCCTGCTTCGGCGTTGTCTCCTGCATCACGTTGCCGATTCGGCTTTCCGTGTACTCGGTGAAGCCGTCCAGCTCGTACAGGATATAGTGCATATCCGTGTCGGGATTCAGCCGCCAGAAGCGCACACCCGCCTGCAAAAGGCCAGTATTTTCATCGCACAGGGGCGCGAACTCGGTCAGCTTGAAAACCACCAGATGGTCGTTGTTCCAGAATCCGAAGCTCTCACTGTGGATCAGGGCGAAATATCCGGCCTTCTGGATCTGCTCGTCAAAGTTCTGCCCCAGCCTGTCCTTGTCCACGCCATCGTCCGCAAAGACCACGCCGTTGCCGAGGGAGTAGGTCGCCCGCTGCTTGTTGAGTCGCCGGAACAGATTGCTCTTGACCATATCGGGGTGTGGGGTGTCCTGCTTGGTGTTTTTGGACAGGCGTTTCAGCATCAAAGCGTAAGCCTGCGCGAAGCGCTCAGCCCCCGGGTTTTTCTGGGCATCGTACAGGTCGGCGTCCAACGCCATCTTGTAAGGCCCGGAAGTGCAGTGCTGCTGCACGAATCGCCGGATGAAATCAGGCTGTTCCCCGGCGGCTTGCGCCTGCTGGAAGGTCTGGAATGTGTATGTAGTGCTCAAAATCAATCCCTCAGTTTCACAAGGCGCTTTGTGCGCACGAAATAGCGGATAGCGTCCATGCAGTGGTCGTTGACCTTCAGCACGGTGTCGTCTTTATCTGGATCCCAAGCGTACACGCCGAACTCTTCCAGCGTGTGCTTGCAGTCTTTGTAAATCTTCAGCCGCCCGGTCTGCAGCATGGTCTGCACGTCCAGAATGCCGCTCAGAACGTCGTTGTTTGCAGGAGTCTGCGTGAATCCGTTCTTGCGCAGCTCTGTAATCAGGGGCAGGGCAGAGGGGTCAACGATGATCCTCTCCGGTTTGAGACCATTCAGCCACGCCTTGAGGTCTGCAACGTACTCGCCCACGGTCTTTTGCCGCTTCTGTTCGCGGCCGCTGTAGTAGTACTCCCGGGTACAGATCCAGCAGTCCGTATCTGCCTGCTTCTGGAACAGTAGAAAGGTCGTTGCGTTCTGGGTGCCGAAGTCGCAAGCCACATAAGTGCTCTTTAGAGACAGCGCCGGAAGCGCGTCAACAACGTGCTTCTTGCGGTCGAACATGTCATATACAAGGCCCTCGGCCACCGTCCACAGGCCCAGAATGTAGCGCTGGTAGAAAACGCCGCTGTACTGGCTGCGGTATCTGGCCTTGATGTCCTCGGAAAGTGACAGGTTGTCGTCCATCGTGAAATGGAGATACATTATCTTGCGAGAACGGCACTTGCGCACCCATTCCAGATAAAACCAGTGCTGCGGGCTGCCCGGGTTGCAGTTGAACCAGAACTTTGACCCGGTGACAGAGCAACGGGCTGTGGCCTGATTGACGAAGCTCTGCGGCATCAGGGCCACCTCGTCGAAGAACGCGCCCGCAAGGGTGATGCCCTGAATCAAGTCCTGACTGCTCTCGTCTTTGCCTCCAAAAAAGTAAAACTCGTTGGTTCTTCCACCCTTGCTGACGGTCATGCAATTTTCCGCCCGGTGCTCCTTGACGTTGTAGCCACGGGCTGCAAGCTGCTGCTTGAGCGTCCCCAACACGTTGCGCCGGAAGCTGGCGATGGTCTTGCCGCACATGGCGAACTGCTGGCCGCTGTAGCAGGTCATAGCCCACTGGACAAAAGAAAAGCTCATGGCAAAGGTCTTGCCCGAGCGGATAGCACCATCAGCAATGATGCCGTTGTAGCTGCTGTATGCGCTCTGCGGTGTCCACCAGCTCAAGACCTGCTTTTGCCGCTGGCTGAGGGCTTTCCAGCGAAAACCGTTACTTTTCCGCATGGTCGTCCTCTTCCTCCGGCAGCATGTCCACATCATCCGGCGGGCTGAGGTCTGCGGCGGCATTCAATGCCTTTATCAAACCATCATCGTGACGCTCTTCCTGCTCCGCTTCTTTCGGCTTATCGCTCCAACCAAAATTAACTTGCAGGCTGAATCTTGCGCCGCCGTTTCCGTCACGATCATAGAGCCGTTCTTCGGCGTATCTCTCGCATCGAAGCTTCGCGCGCGTTATCGTGTCAGAAAACTCGGGCTTGCCTTGATAGTCGATTAAAGATTGCCGAGACTTAAATCCCAACGCCAAAGCTAGACCGGTGACCGTTTCTGGACGTTCGTCAATTTTTATCACGTTTCCGTATTTGTCCAAAACAGGCTTTCCGACTTCGTCTTCTAGGACGGTCCCTTCACAGCTTTTGAAGAACTCTTCGATTTTTTTCTCAAGTTCTTCTTTGCTCTCAAAGACGGGCGGTCTGCCTATCCTTTTGTTTTTGCTGTAGGCCACCGCCACCACCTCTCTAAACTCACGCAAAAGAAAAACCGCCCGGAAAATCCGAACGGTCAAAATATCGAATGTGCCGCCAGCCGGATTCGAACCGGCACCCACGGAATGGATGTGCGCAGTGGTTGGCTGTGCAGTGATGTTTCCGTGGTATCACCAATGTTGTCCCGCCTTAAATGGGCGGCGCTCTGCCAGTTGAGCTATGACGGCATATAATAAGAGGCTTTGCTTGTCGGGCGCAAAGCCTCTGCGTCCAGAACTTTCGCGGCTGGATGCCCCGCTATTGCGCTCCCCGCTCTCGTCAGATCATGCAAGCACTCCCGGCAGGACTCGAACCTGCAACATGCGGTTTTGGAGACCGCCGCTCTACCACTTGGGCTACCGGAGTATAAAACGCCGCCCTTGGACTCGAACCAGCCAGCAATATCTCAGCTGACACGCGCTCCAAACTGCGCTCAGGCGGTCATATAAAACAGCCCCGGTTCTCCGCCGGGGCTGTTGTTTGACGCACATCCCGTTGGGAAGCCTACCCACACCCTCGGGGATTCAAAGCTTTCTCTCGTGGCACGGGAGGTTAAGCGTGCAGCTTTGTGGAGGATGAGTCCACGCGCCATACGGTGCGATACGGCGGAATCGAACCGCCTCCCGTCTCTTATGAGCGGCGGGCTGCCTTTGTGTCAGTGTATCGCATAGAAGCAGCCCGCAAAACGGTGAAGGAGAACAGGAAAGCATGAAAACCTGTCACAAGGAAGGGACCGTTCTGGAAGCTGCGTGGCAAGCGGCCACCGCTTAGCGCTGAACCGCTTATTAAAATTTTACATCTAAGATTACAGACTTGAAAAGAGCCGACCCCTGCCAAAATTATGCTGTGTTTTCTTGTGCATATTGTACACTTTGCACGTCAGAAAACTCTTCCCATATTTCAGCCAGAGCCATGCATCCGCGTTTGATTCGCCGGTAGACCACCTCTGCCCCGCATACGCCGACTTCTTTTGCGATTTCCTTGTGAGACTTGCCTATGATATAGTGCTCGCAAATCGCTTCGGCGCATTCCGGCTCGGCTATCAGGCAGTATGCCCGCCGGGTGGCCTCGACACGCAGATTGCACAGGTCCGTCTCCATCCTCTGAAGCTTTCGGCGCTCGGTGTCCAGCCGCTCTACAGCAAAGCCCACCTTGTCCCCATTGCCACCGCCCGCAGGCATCCCGCTCAGGCTCTGGGTGCATTTTTCGGCCACGTCTCGGATGCGCTGTATTTTTTTCTTCTGGACTTCGATAGCTGCCGCAAGGTCGCGGCATTGCTGAAACCACGCCTTGACGGTGCGGTAGTCCACGCCGCTGTCAGGCCTTGGCGCGTCGGCGTCAGATGCCCATGTGTGGATCATGCGTGCTCCTTTCTTTGAAATCGCAGCAATATTCAGGCGGATTTATGTATCCTTCGTCTTTGTCGCTGCTCTGACAAATATAGCGATACCCGAGTTCTGACGTCGCAAATTTTTGCTTTAAGTATACGCACCGGTCGCAAAGGCAAGGTTTCTTGCGGTTGCGCCACCGCTTGAAATATTCAATTGGGTCACCATCGCTAAGAATAAACCAGATGAAAAGCCCTGCAAGTGTTGCCATGAGCAGCGTGCTTGCAACTTCAAATAGCATATCAAGCATTTTATCTCTCCATTTCTTCAATCTCAATTTCAACCCTTGGGTTCTTCCGATCAAGCTCCACCCGGCTGCCATCGTGGGCGGCAACGATCTTGCTGTTGTCGTCTTCCAGCACTCCGGCTCTCACCAGAATGTCCGTTGTAGCCTCGATGAGGTTTGCCAGATCGACCCGGCGGGCGGTCTTCATGTAGTAAATGCACTTCACGTTCACGTGGGCAGAAATAGGGCTGCGCGGCCTTTTGATTTGCCGCAGGCAGTCCGTCTCATAATCCACGTAGGCCTTGCTGGGGGCAACGAAGCGCCCGCCAGAGCGGCTCTTGAGGATGCGGGCAGAGTTTTTCTTGGTACGGGGGTCGCCGTAGAGGGTCATCTTCATTTACCGTCCTCCACATAGCGCCAGCTCTGGGGCGGGCTGGTAATTTCCACAGGCCGCATACCAAACCTTGTCTCTTGCAAGCCAGTGAGTTCTCTCAGGTCGAGTGGTCGGTCATAAATTTTCAAGTTGGAAATGTGCCATCCCCAGCCGGGGTGTATCCCAAGATATTTGAAAAGCTGTTCGTCGGTCAGGCAAGTAGTAAGTTCCTCCCGCTGGACATTTTGGTGCTCATTGTTATTTTCTGGCATGGTGTAAACCGGCAAATCCAGACTTGGGGCTGTAAAATTGAACCCCACGCTATCTCTATCGACCTTGTAAACCTCATCGCAGACAAACTCACCAATTACTTTTCTGTCCATCTTCCGCAAGCCCTTTGGTGACCTCATTAGCCATTCGCTATTGCCAGAACAGTAGATGTACACCTTGAACGGCGTTTCCAGCTTCGGGCGGGTTTTGCGTACCTCCACGGTTTTCATCCCGCTCCAAATCAGCTTGCACCAGTTAGGTTTGATGCTTATCAGAACAGCTTTCATTTTTACCCCCATTGTTCATCCATTGCTTTTGCAATGCCCGGCGCGGTTTTGCTTCTGCCTTTTGCCCGAAATGCCTTGCATACTTCCTGCGATTCCTCACAGGCGATAAGTACTTTCATCTGTCCGCTCCTCCGTTCGCTCCCATGTACTTCTTGCGTCCACGCTCCCGGTGACGGTCCTCGTGGTCGTAGTGGTAGACCTTGCCTGTGTCCAGCATCTCGCGGGTGTAAGCGGCTTCTGCGCCGCGCTGACGCTTGTACTCGGCGTACTTGGGGCAGGTGTCGTGACAAATCGGATGCCGGTCTGGGCAGTCTTTGCAGGGTTCAAGTTTTACCATCGGTCTGCACCCCGCTGTCACTATTGAGCATGTAGTCAATGCGGGTCAGTATGGTATCCAGCACCTGAACCGTTTGCTCTGCCCTGATTGCGTACGAGTACCCCCAATTTCCGCTCCCGGCCAGCCCGTCTTTCCAGTCGGTCAGGTACTTTTTCATAGATTTCGCGTCAATCACAGGCACTGCCGGTTCATCTTCCAGCACATCCATCGCGTCCATAATCTGACACGCGCGGCATCTTACGCCGTTGTAATGTTCGCAGCCACAGCAATATGCCGCTTTGATGTTTGCTATGGCTTTTTCACGGTCGATAAATTCGTTCATTTTTCAATCTCCCTCTTTGTCAGTTCGCTCGCCCGCAGCCTTGCAGCTTCACGCGGGGCAGTCTTTACACGGCGTCATCGTCATTTCAACACCTCCGTTCTCACTGGCTTTATGTCCCGATACTCGGGGTAATGGTCGCCCGCCAGCTGGCAGGCTCGGAACTCTGCCGCAAACTGACTCGCGGCGTTGATGCGGTATGTAAGCGCCGCGTTCCCGTGCGGGCCGCTGCACTCTACGATGACTTTGTATCTAGGCATTTCGTCCTCCGTTCTGGTTTTCCTGCCCAAGAAGCTTTCTTTCTGCTCTGGACTTGAGCATCCGGGTGCGGGCAGCAAGGCAGCGCTTTACCAGAATCTGCTCGCCCCGGGCCTTTTCGATGGCCTTTTTCCACGCCGGAAGAAGCTGGCTCTGCCAGCTGCACTCCGAAATCACCTCGTGGAATGTCTTATAGGCCATATCATCCGGCACATCCTTGAGCGATGAGTTCGCCCAGATCTCCGCGATGCTTGCGCGGTTCTCTGCGGTCTGAGGCCGTCCAAAATAGGCCTCAGCGTCCGCAAGGAGCTTTGTCATCATCTCCACTGTCACGGTTTCACCCCCTTGAAAATATTTGCGTATGATTCTGCGGTGCTTTCTGCGGCTTGTTTCCCGCGAGGCTGTTCTTGTCGGCGCTGCTCATTCGCTGCCACGTCCCCCGGGGTGCGTATCCCGTCCCGCTGCCAGCCGGACAATATGCCGTTGATGTAGTTCCACGAGCGCTTCCCGGCTTCTGCGGCCTTGTCGATTGCCAGTAGGATCATCTCTGTGCTGTACTCCTGCCGCCATTTTTGCAGTTTTTCCAGTGCCGAACGCGGGAAGTCGCCGATAGCACATTGGTAATGCTGGACGATTTTTGATAACTCCATATCAACGGCGGCGGTGTTATCGCGCTTTACAACATCTACATCCCCATCTACATCTACATCCCCATCTACATCTACATCCCCATCTACATCTACAGTTATTTTTGTTATGTCGTCATTAACATTGTTATCGTTTGTTATTTTTGTTATGTCGTCAGGCTTTCCCCAGCGCTTTGCCATACCGCGTTTTCCGGCGTTGCTGCGTTTCTTGCGGGTTTCATCCCATTTTTCAGACGCCCGTTTTACGTCGCTGCACATAAATTTCCAGTTGACACGCATCCCACGGTCTGAAAATTCGGGCTCTTTTCCGGTTTTGGCATACCGTGCAAGAGCTCGCATCAACTGCCCAACCTCTGCGTCGGAGTATTCTTCCAGCGCGTCGAACCAGCTCAGATACGCCACAAATGACTTTTTATCGTCCTGTGCCACTCAATCACCTCCTTTGCGCGCCCGTATAGCCAGATAGCGCAGCTTTCGCTTTAGAATGGGAGGTCTTCGCTGTCATCAATGACCGAAAAGTCGTCTGCGCTGCCCTGCGAATACTCCGGCACGCTCTGAGCCGTCTGCGGAGCGCTCTGGGCGGCATTTGCTTCCCGCACATGACTTGCTGTCTGCTGCTCGTAGGATGCCGTGGCGGGTTTGCCTGCGGCCTTTGCGCCCGCAAAGCTCACGTTGTTGGCCACGACCTCGATGCGGGTGCGGTTGGTGCCGTCCCTAGCTTGGTAGGATTCGGTCTGCAAGCGGCCATCCACGGCGATGAGCGAACCCTTGCCGAAATACTTGCAGACGAAATCTGCCTGCTGCCGCCATGCAACGATGTCGATGAAATCGGCCTTGCGCTCTTCGCCCTGCCGGGTAAAGCTTCGGTCAACCGCGATGCGGAAGCGGCACACGTTGGTGCCGTTCTGGGTGGTCTTGAGCTCCGGGTCGTAGACCAGCCGGCCCATCAATGCTACGATGTTAAGCATGGGACATTCCTCCATCTTCTTTCGGCTGTTTCTTTGCGCATTCTACGCAGAGTATACGCCCATATTTTGCCTTGCTTCGTTCCGCTGCCTGCTCAGCGGTCATCTTTTTTCCGTCCTTGGTTTTGATGCTGATGATTTTCTTTCCGCAGCAGGCGCACACCGGGGCGGTAATAGCCGGAGACGGAGTGTACTTGGTGGAGTCATCCTTCCAGTACACGTTCGCGCCGATTCCAAGCGCCTTGCAGGCCACGCTTTGGGCATCCGTATACGCTTTTTTGTAAGCGTCGTCATCCGTTCGGAGCCCCGTTGACTCCAGCGCAATCAGCATAGAGCCACCCACTCCGGGGATGGGGGCGCTCCACGCTTCCCCATCATCCTGCCTGACGTACAGATTCGTAAAGCACTGCACCACAACTTCGCCCTTTGCTCCGGTCTTTTCCTCGAACACCGGCGGGTCGAACTTCCAGCCCATACCAGACGGGCCAAAAAGCTCAGTCAGCTTCTTGATGCGCCACATGGGGTTAATGTCGGTCTTGCCCTTCAGGCGGCCCGCTGCGATAGGCTTCTGGGCGTCTTTGGGGACTTCCCGGCACTGCTCGTAAATGGTCATTTTATCCATGATTGTATGTCACCTCATCCATCCCGTGTACCCGGCACAGATCTGCCAGCCACCCAAGACCCGAATTGTAGGCCGCCTCAATGCTGCCCATCGCGTCATCTAACCCGCCGGTCTGGACGGAGCCGATAAGCGGGAAGGCGTTTGACTCATCTGCCAAAGCAACTAAGGTTTCCAGCGCCGAAGCGGCTGTGCCGAGGCTGTACTCTGCATCCGAAATGGCTTTTGCATATCCCGTCGGAGACATCCCATAATCTGATCTGCCCGGATAAAAACGGTCTTCCGCGTCGGTCGCAGGCATCATCTGGCTTACGCTCATCAAGAGGCTTGCGCATTTCGTAAGCTCTGCTGCCGCCCGATGCTTGAGCGCAAGATTCCATTCGGGGACGCTGACTGCATACCGCAGAACCGCTTTGCGTCGTTCCTTTTGTTCTAGGGTCGTGTATGATGTCACCTCTGGTAAACCTTCCGCCGGTGCTCGTCCATAACAACGTACAGACGGCCCGGATTTTCTGCTGCCAGCTGGTCGGCGTACTGGATGCCCGCCAGCGTGTTCGGCATGGGGATTTCGTTGACAAAACGCAAATCCGCGTCAAAAATCTGTACCGTGCTCACCTTTTTCTTCTCCTTTTTCTGGTGGATGTGCCGCAGCCAGATGTCTCCCGTGAGCGCGGACTCCGTTGCAAGCCGTGTGGCTGTTTTCAGATACTCTTCGGCCTGCTGCCGAACCAACTCTTCCAGCTTCATGCGCCCTTCTCCTCATCCTGCGGATACTCCGAGTTCCGGGCATGGTTGCGGACGATTTTGCCGTAGCCGCTGCGCTTATACCGTTTGTTGTCCTCATGCATCCCATAAAGCGACATTGTCAGCCCGGCAGTTGATGCAACAATAATCCAAGGCGCGGCATGCGCGGCCTCGGCGATGCCCCAGCCGCCCCAGTAGGTCAGCGCAACGGCCATCAAAGAGCAGGCCCAGCGCACCACCTGTGCCGCGCCGATAATGGTCAGCAGGACTACCGTGCCGGTGGCGACGAACGATTTGAGCTTCATTCTCTTGGCTCCTCCTTTGTATAAACCTTTTCGAGCTTGTAAAAGTCCTTCACCCACGCCATAAAACCGGCGCGGGAGATGTCAGGGCAGGGCTCTTTTGTTCCTACGGAAGGAATCGCCCAGCTGGTAAACAGCCCCGCCTGGATCTGTGCTCCCAAGACCTTTTCAGTCTTTGAGATGTTGTTATCCCGAAGAATCTGGACGCATTCGCCTATCGTAAGACTCGGCTTCTGCATGGCCTGCTCCTTTCTTTCGATTTGGTTTTGCAGCGCTTTTTCACGGCTCTGCCTCCACGAACTCGCCGTTTTCGAGCGTGTACCAGACGTTTTCTTTGACGCTCTTACCGTCAACCTGTGCCATTTTGGCGCAGAGCATGTGGCAGTCATTGTCGTACTCGGTCAGCACCAGATAGCACCCCATCGCGCCCCGCGCCTTACTGTGTGCGCCGTTTGCAACTGCGATGTTATCTTTTCCGTCTGCTTTTGCTCTGCAATAAGCCCCAGTGGCTGCCGCCGTGCTGGAATAGCCGCTGGAAAAAGGCTCTTTGCCCTTCACCCGATTAAAAACGGCATTCACCGTAGCTTTTACCAGCCCTGCAAAATTCACCTCACCTTTTACCGTCAGCTCAGTGCAGGCCAGTTTACTGTCTTTTCCGCTTTTATCCACGTTTCCGCCGCACTCGACCTCAAAAAATCGCGGGCTATCCCTCAGCGGGTAGTAGTGCAGCACATCAAACGGGTTCTCGCAGGCGTGCATACCAGCGTGGCAGCAGTCCGCTTTGTCCTTATAATAGGTCTTGCCCACCTCATACTGCTTGCCACGACACTGCATATTTTTGTCCATGGCCTTGTAGGCGATGATTTTTTCACTCATGCTCATAACCTTCCTTTATTGGTGTGTTTCTTCTGTGCAGGCATGGTCAACGCCTCACTTCTTAGAGCTGCCAAAGCTGCCAATGAGCCAGAGCGCGATCCACGCCGCCGTTCCGGTGGCCCAGGTGAACGTCCAGTGCATCAATGCGCAGATGGCCCACACGGCGGCGCAGGTAACGCCCCACGAGATGCCCAGAAGGGCGGCAAGCGCGATGATGATCGCCAGTGCTTCACCCATTGTTCCGCACCTCCTTTGCGGCGCTCTCAGCTGCCTGTGCCGCTGAGTTCGCGCACCACTTGCCCGCCGGGGCGGTCTTGCGGGGGTATTCCTGGGCTGCTGCAGCTTCGTCCTCTTCCAGCAGCTTGTTCAAATCGGCCAAGAACTGGCCGCACATATCCGCCTGCGCAGGCTCTGCAGGCCGGATGATAAAGCTTGTGTAGATGGCCGCTTTCGTTTTGTAATAGTCTTCGAGATACTGATACTTGCCAATCAGCTGGCAAACCTTATCGCGCATCGTGGTTTTCATAAAGGTCCTCCTTGCATCAATGACGCATAACAATGTTGGACGAATGAACCAGATAGGTCACACCGTCAATCACAACCTGAAGCTGGTCGCCTTCATAGTCGCCCCAGCTTTCGATATTGCCCTCGACAATCGTTCCATCAGGCATTTTCAGCTGTGCCCAGCTGTATTCATAGGTCAGGTCAATAACCTGCTTATTGCATCCGGCCATCAGCAAAGTGCTTGCCAATACGGACACTACGCCTACAATAACTTTTTTCATGCTTATACCTCCTTGACAAACTTCTCGGCGGTGGTGGTGTTCTTCTGGGCAGCGGCTGCGGCAAACAGGCTAGTCTGGCATACCTCATCCAGCCGGTCAACTCTGGTTCCTGCCTTTGCAGCCAGCTCGCGCACAGAGTCTACAAACGCCGCAATGAGCTTCTTGTCTCCGGCCTCGATGATTTTCATCTTCGTGATTTTGCGGACGTCCGACGGGCTAATCCCGTTCTTGAGCGCTCGGGCCTTTGCGTTGGACACCCGAAGCTCAAGGTCAAATCCTCTGCGCTCCATGGCGTCGTAAATCTCATTCCAGACGGATTCGAAATCATCGCCATCTCCACCGCGCTTCATGGCGACGGAAGAGATTGCGCTCTGACAGGCTTTCTTCCAGTCGGGGCCAGCGGTCAGACTAAACGCTTCACAGGCAAAATCCAGACGCTCGTTGACCTGTTCAAGCTGCTTTGCCTGCTGATTCTGCTGGCGTTCCAGCTTGATGAGGTATTGCAGCTCCGGGGACAGGTCTTGCAGCTGGCTTGCAGCTCGAGTCGAAAGCTTCTTTTCCATCTCGTTGAAGGCCGCAATGTACTTCAGCTTCCATTCCAGCGCCGCTTTGCCGGTAAAGCCCATAGCCAGCAGCGTAAAGCCGTCCCGGTTCATCAGGTATTCAGGGAGCTTCTTGTTCTGGGCGGAAATGTACTCCGATTTGAAGAACATGGAGGACAGCCCAATTTTGGACTCTCCGCCGATCAGGTTTTCAATGTCGCGGAGAACGTGCTTGTGTTCTTTGCCAAAGCTCTCGGCGATCTGGCGGCTGGATGCCACCGGTTTGCCGTTCTGCGTGGATAAGATAATGTCGTTCATGCTGTTTTATTCTCCTTTTCCTTAATCAGTTCGCTCACGGCGGCTTCCATTTTCTCGCGGATGCCGCGCGGCTTGCGCTGTCCGTTCAGGATCATCGAGCAATAGCTCTTCGTCCAGCCCAGATGAGCGGCAAGCTGTTCCAGCGTGACTTCGTTGTTGTGCATTCGGCCAATCAGACGGCCAGTCCACGGTTCAGGCACTCTTTCACCTCCCTGCTATGTGTTAATAAATTGACAACGGCGCACCGATTTGCTATACTGTTCAAGCCTTAGATACTGGCAAGAAAGGAAGTTCGGTGCAAATTGAAGGACTTTTTGAACCAGCCTGTTCCAGACACAAGCAAGTGCGCAATGCCTAAGGCTGAAAAATTCAGCGGAACCGACCCGCTAAAGTGAGCGACGTACCGATAGAACTGTAAGTCGCTTTTGCAGCCCCGGCGTTACTTTTGCGGCGTAAATGCCCGAAAAAGATGTGCAGACGAGCAAGTTTGCATTACCGCCTGGGTGCAGGTGCGTTCTGGTGACAAATCGGTGAAAAGTCTGTCTGTGAAGCGACCACAGGCAGATTTTTTTCTTGTCGCCGTGTCAAAAGTAGTTGAAAAAGTTCACAGAATGTGATACTATGTATTTGCAGAACAAAGTACAGATTCCATGCACAGTATCCCGGTTGTGGGGCTGTGTACTTTGTGAACCTTTTTAACTAACAACGCCATTATAGCAGTTACTTTGTTTACTGTCAATGTTTTTCTGTGAACTTTAGTTACTTTGTGACTATGCACAAGTTTGGCGGTGATTTTTTATGTCCTTTTACGAAAAGTATTTAATGCTTTGCGATAAGAATAAAAAAACTCCGTCCGGGGCGGCTCTCGAAATGGGACTTTCCAAGACAACTGTGAATCGTTGGAAAAATGGCGGTGGTATAACTGACGCAACCATTTTGAAAGTTGCATCTTATTTTGGCATTCCGAAAGAAGAGCTCACCGGCGAGGAGCAAAAAGAAAAGCCCACCCCCGGTGAAGGGAGTGGGCTGGATGCAAGGTTTGACGCGCTGCTAAGTCAGATGACCGATGCAGACCGTGCAGACTTGCTGGAGTATATGGAATTTAAGGTTGCAAAGAGGAAGGAAAACCCCAATGGCTGAGTTTTTGGACAAAAAGAGTCTGGCGCTCCTATTATATATGGAGAAGCACAACGGGAAAATGAACCAGCACGAAGTCTGTCTCATTTCCGGCGAGGATTTCAGTCTCAACGGCCAGAACAGGTACATTCAGAACTTGAAGGGCCGCGGTCTGATTGATGAGCGTCGCAAAGAGTACATTCCTGACGGGGTGGGCGGCTTTCTTCCCAGCGAGTACATTTATTCTCTTCCGCTAGCTGGAGAAGCCTATCTTCAAGAACTTCGAGCAGATTGGGAGAATCAAATACTTCAGGCCGCATTGGATTTGCTGGTGTCCATCTTCGGTCAGAAATTTTAAGGGCATCACAAACGCGGTCAAATGCTTCGTGCAGCTCTTCCGTGGTCTTGCCCTTTCCGCATCCGTAGTTGAAGCAGTAACACCCGATTTCAAGAGAGCACCGATGGTCGCAATTTGCGCACTCTTCGCTTTTGATTCCGGGCAGGCCGGACGCTTCCGTTGCCAGAAGAGCAAAAATTCTGGTTTTGTACCGACCCAGTTCAATCTCGTACTTATCCACAGATTTACTCCTTTCTGCTGTTGAGCAAGCTTTCCGCATAGGAAAGCACCTCTTGTTTTTCCTGTGCCGACAGAGAAGAAAACAAAGCTTTGAGGCGGCACTTTTCTTCCATTGTATCACATTTTGCAAACTTTGTGCTAGCTTCTTGCACTTTATTTTCCTCCTTTGGCATTTTCCTTGATAATTTAGCTTTTCGGCAGCTGGTTGGCTGCCTATTTTTGTATATGTGAGGTGCGTTTTATGAAATGTCCAAAATGCGGAGCTGAAATTGAGAACGTAAAGTTCTGCCCTGAATGTGGAGCACCTGTTGCTTCGGGTTCCGTGACAGCAGCTATCGAATCAGACGAAAAGCCTGAAACGAAGAAAAAAAGTCACGGATGCGGATGCGCGGTCGCTGTTAGTGTTGCACTGATCATGTTCGTTCTTATGCTTACTCCTTCTTCCAGCACGACAAGTTCAACGTACGGAACAAAGAACAGCACGTCCGTAAAATCGTCAATTTCTGCCGATGATGGCCTTACAATGGGGCAGAGAAACGCTTTGCGGGCTGCTAAAAACTACCTGAGTGCTGGTATGGGATTCTCTTACAGCGGCCTTGAAAGTCAGCTTGAGTTTGAAGGATATTCCACGGAAGATGCTACTTATGCCGTAGATCATTGTGGCGCCGACTGGAACGAACAGGCTGCAATAAGAGCAAAAAATTATATCAATTCCATGTCTTTCTCTCGCTCCGGTCTGATTGAACAGCTGGAGTTTGAGGGATTTAGCCAAGGCCAAGCGGAATACGGAGCCACTGCTGTGGGATATTGATGTGCGACCCTGTTCACAACCGCATTATACAACTGTTGATTGTATCGCGTCAAGCGCATTTAATCGCGCAAAAATGCGCGAAAAATTTAGCATTATCGCTGAATCGCTGAAATTTACGCTGACTTTTTACTAAATACGCGCGTTTCGCGCTGAATCCGCGCAAAATATGCGCGATATTATTCGAGGTTGCAAGGTTGTTGCAATTTTTGCAACAGTTCAGCGGCAAGCTCCCCGCCGGGCGCGTCTGCTGCGGCCTTGAGCTGCCGGATGTTCCCGGCCTTGCGGATCACAAAAAGTCGAGCCCGAGCCTGTCCCTCGGGCGGCATATCCTCGTAGCAGGCTAGCGCGGCGCGGATCTGGGTGCAAAACAGCTGCATCTTGTCCATATTTAGTCCTCCCAAGGTTCAGGTGTTCGGGTCGTGCCGGTCAAAATGGTGGCGGGCATCCCGTCAATGATGGTCATTTCGTTTTCTTTACCGTTTCTTTGCTCGAAATCCATTTTGTTTCACCTCTGTTTTTGTTCAATTTGTCCAACTTGTTTTAGATTTTACCATTTTATGGGAAAACTTGAAGGACTTCTGCTCTGTCGAGTGGCATGGGTTTTCCCCATGTCACTTTTTGTTTTTATGGCATGGAAATTTGTGAGGTTATAATTGATGAGCTACTTTACCGCAGAAAAGCTTGGTGTCGCACTAGCGCGGGCCAGAGTCGCGGCAGGCTTGAGCCAAGTCGACATG
>OJAW01000992.1_pt1 | contig 17706 bp, 18 predicted proteins | sample 1589151 | NCBI WGS metagenome assembly OJAW01 (sample SAMN03283290) | human gut metagenome | biome: human-associated habitat; material: feces | host: Homo sapiens | place: Peru | collected 2012
CTCCGATCGGAGAAGAGGAAGACAGCCATCTCGGAGATTTTATCCAGGATGACAATGTACCTGTTCCGGCGGATGCTGCGGCATTTACACTGCTGAAAGAGCAGCTTGAGGAAGTGCTTGGCACATTGACAGAGCGTGAACAGAAGGTATTGTGTCTTCGTTTTGGCCTGGAGGATGGACGCGCCCGTACGCTGGAAGAGGTTGGTAAGGAGTTTAATGTTACCCGTGAGCGTATCCGTCAGATCGAAGCAAAGGCACTCCGCAAGCTGCGTCATCCGAGCAGAAGCCGCAAGCTGAGAGATTATTTTGATTATCTGGATTAATATAATAATATGAGTAAACAGTTAGATTTATCAAAAAGACTTCAGGCCGTTGCCGATCTGGTCTCACCAAAAAGGCGGGTAGCAGATATTGGCTGTGATCACGGTTATGTCTCTATCTATCTGGCAGATGTCAGGAAATGTCCGAAGGTCATTGCCATGGATGTGCGTAAAGGTCCGCTGTCACAGGCACAGAACAACATCCACAGATTTGGCATGGATGGCCGGATTGAGACGCGGTTATCGGACGGTACGGCTTTACTCGAGCCGGATGAAGTGGATACACTGTTGATTTCCGGTATGGGCGGAAGGCTGATCATGAGGATCGTATCGGAGGGACTTGACAGGCTGGGAGCTTTTAAAGAGCTTGTTTTACAGCCACAGTCAGAGGCAGAGCTGGTCCGGAAGTTTTTGAGAGAGCATGATTACATAATCGTAGATGAAGATTTTGTCATCGAGGATGGTAAAAATTATCCGATGATAAAGGCTATATATGCTTCATATATAGATGAATGGGATAAGGAAAGCGGTCAGCAGAATGATGCTTCTGCTTTATCTGACTATTCTGTCAAGCAGCAGGATCTATTCGGACCTGTCTTATTAAAAAAGCGTCCGGCGGATTTTTGTACATTTCTTTATCTGAAAAAGAAAAAGACAGAAGAAATTCTACAACAGATCACGCAGCCGGAAAAAAGAAAAGAAATGCAGGATTATTTACAGCAGCTTATTGATGTATCAAAGGGTATGTAAGCGGGGAGGTGCGGTTTGCATGACTTGTCAGGAGATTATGGAACAGCTGGAGGAGTTATCCCCCAGACATTATGCGGAAGACTGGGACAATGTCGGTCTTTTGTGTGGAGATACCAATAAAAGGATCAAAAGTATCTATATTGCGCTGGATGCGACAAAGGAAGTCATAGATGAAGCGGTTGCATTGGGAGCTGATATGATACTGACGCATCATCCGATGATCTTTAAGGGCATGAAAAGGATCATTTCCAAGGATTTTATCGGATGCCGTGTCATAGAATTGATTCAGAACGATATCTGTTATTATGCGATGCATACCAATTTTGATATCATGGGAATGGCGGATGCGGCAGCGGATGAATTAAAGCTTCGCAACCGTGAGGTATTGCAGGTCACATATGAAGATGATATTTCCGTGGAAGGCTTTGGCCGTCTGGGCGACCTGCCGCATGAAATGACATTGCGGGAGTGTGCGCAGTATATCAAGCAGTGCTTTGATATTTCCATGGTCAGGGTATACGGGGAGCCGGAAACGCCGGTTTACAAGGCTGCGATCTGTCCGGGTTCCGGAAAAAGCATGATACCGGATGCCATTAAAAAGGGAGCTGAGGTCTATATCACCGGTGATATCGGACATCATGACGGCATTGATGCGGTTGAGCAGGGAATGTGTGTCGTGGATGCTGGACATTATGAGATCGAACATATTTTTGTCGACTACATGGAGCAGTATATCCGAAGGGAAATGCCGGAGCTTATCATATACAAGAAGCAGCCAAAGGAGCCTTGCTGGTTTATTTGAGAAGTCAGAGTATACAGAAACAGAAAGAGGGAATTATAGGGTATGGCATTTGTTACGATTGGAAATGAAAAAAAAGAGGTTACACAGGGTACTACATTTGAAGATCTGGCCCTGGAATATCAAAAGGATTATGATGCTCCGATAGCTTTGGTGTATGTCAATGGATGCATGAAGGAGCTTTCCAGACCGATTGAAAAAGATTGTGAGGTACAATTTATCACATTAAAGGACAATGCCGGACACAAGGCATATGTGCGGACTGCAACTCTGATGATGATGAAGGCGATCGCAGATATACCGGAACTTAAGGATGTGCATGTCAAGGTTGAATATACGATCGGCAACGGGTATTATGTGGATTTCCGTGACCAGGCCGGTATCGGAAAGGCCATGGCGGATGTCATTCAACAAAAGATGAAGGAGCTTTCGGAGCGCAACCTTACGATCATTAAAAAGGCATATCCGACCAAAGAAGCGGTAGAGCTTTTCCGGAGCCAGGGAATGGATGACAAGGTAAAGCTTTTTAAATACAGGAAGAGTTCTTCCATCAATGTCTATGAACTGGATGGATATTATGATTATTATTATGGATATATGCTTCCGAAAACAGGTAATGTCAGATATTTTGAGGTGCTTCCATATGAAAACGGACTGATCCTGAATCTGCCGGAAAAACATAAGCCGGAGGTGCTCACAAGGTTTGAACCGCGCACCAAGCTGTTTTCCACATTAAAGCAGGCTGATGAGTGGGGAGATAAAATGGGGGTTGACTCAGTAGGGGACCTCAATGATAAAATCTGTAAGGGAGAAATCGGTGATCTGATCTTAGTCCAGGAAGCTTTTCAGGAACGCCGGATCGGTGAGATCGCCAAAGAGATTGCAGAAAGACCGGGCATCAAGTTTATTATGATCGCAGGACCTTCTTCAAGTGGAAAGACCACGTTTTCCCATCGGCTTTCCATACAGCTTCGTACATATGGATTAAATCCACATCCGATCGCATTGGACGACTATTTTGTGGACCGTGAGAGGACACCCAGGGATGAAAAAGGAGATTACAACTTTGAATGTCTGGAAGCATTGGATGTTGAGCTTTTTAATCAGAATATGAAGGATCTGCTTGCGGGCAAAGAGGTGCAGCTGCCGACCTTCAATTTTCTGACCGGAAAGAGTGAATATAAAGGCAATTACAAAAAGCTGGGACCGGATGATGTACTGGTGCTTGAAGGTATTCATGGATTAAATGATAAGATGTCCTATGCACTTCCCAATGAAAGTAAATACAAGATTTACATCAGTGCATTGACAACGCTCAATATCGATGATCACAATCGTATTCCGACAACTGACGGAAGACTTCTAAGGCGTATGGTGCGTGATGCCCGTACCCGTGGTGCATCAGCCAAACGGACCATCCAGATGTGGCCGTCTGTCAGAAAGGGAGAAGAGGAAAATATTTTTCCGTTCCAGGAGCATGCAGACGCCTTCTTTAATTCCACCTCCATTTATGAGCTGGCAGCATTGAAGCAGTATGCAGAGCCGCTTTTATATGAGATCGGCGAGGATGAGCCGGAGTATCATGAGGCAAAACGTCTGTTGAAGTTTTTGGAATATTTTCTGGGAGTTGGAACAGACCATCTTCCCAACAATTCGATTGTACGTGAGTTTGCGGGAGGCAGCTGTTTCCCGGTATAATTCATAAAAGCAAGATTGCTCAAGATAACTGAATAAAGGTGAGTGAAACAGGTGATCGCGGCCATTCAGACGAAAGGGAATGGGTGAGGAAAGTCCGGGCTTCACAGGGCAGGATGCCGGATAACGTCCGGTGGAGGTGACTCCAAGGCTAGTGCAACAGAAATATACCGCCATTTTATGGTAAGGGTGGAAAGGCAGCTTAAGAGACTACCGCATCTCTGGTAACAGAGGTGGCTATGTAAACCCCATCCGAAGCAAGACCAAATATAAAGCGATACGGCTGCCCGTCGTGCTTTTAGGTAGGTCGCTTGAGCTTATTGGCAACAGTAAGACTAGATAGATGATTATCTCGTGTCCTGGGTAATTCCAGGCATATGACATAACCCGGCTTACAGCATTGCTCATTTTATAAATAATAATAATTGGGTGGAAATCTTTGTGACAGAAATGTCTGTACTGGGTTTCCATCTTTTTTTACAATTATTACGCTATATAAAAATATATGATTATATACATATATTAGCTTTGAGTTACAATTTATTTGAAATATATATTGTTGATAAATATTTGAAAATGAGGTGCATTCATATGGATTTAGCGATAATTACAGCAAAACAGGTATTTGAATTATTTATTCTTATATTTTGCGGAGTCTTTGTTGGAAAAATTAAAATGATAAATGAAGAGGGAAAAGGAATATTTTCTAATTTCCTGATTAATTTTGTCGTGCCTTTTATGATAATAAACTCATATATGACTGGCTTTAATACAGAGATTCTTGGAAATATGGGAAGAATGCTTTTTTATAGCATACTCACTATATTTGTTGGAATGATAATATCAATTTTAGTAACGCTGCTTGTAAAAAAAGAGGAAAGAGGAATTATAAGATTTGCGACTACATTTTCTAATGCTGCCTATATGGGATTCCCTTTGATTCAGGCTTTGTATGGAACAGAAGGAGTTTTATATGCAAGTATATATGTAACTGTGTTTAATATTTCGTTGTGGACGATAGGAATTATATTTGTGACGGATAGCATGAGCATAAAAGAGCTTGCTAAAAAGATATTAACCTGCCCGGCAATAATATCGGTTGTGATAGGTCTTGTCATATTTTTTTCAAGGATACAGGCTGCGGATGTGCTGAAAGATACATTTAGTACAGTATCTGCAATGAATACACCGCTTTCAATGATAATTACGGGAGTTACAATATCTCAGTTTTCGCTGCTTAGTATTTTAAAGGATAAAAGGGTATATTTTACGATATTGCTTAGAATGTTCATAATTCCTGTGGTTACGACATTAATTATGTATGCTGTTAATGCAAGAGGAATGGTAGCAGTAATAGCAATAATACTTGAAGCGTGTCCATGTGCGGCAATAACGACTGTATTTGCAATTAATTTTAAGCAGGATCAGAAACTTGCTGTGGGAGCGGTGACGCTGTCTACACTTATAAGTATAATAACGCTGCCGGCATTAGCACTTATTGCATCTCAGGTTATAATGTGATTTTTCAGATTATAGTGTAATATATAAAATATGGCTGCCGTTTTATAGATGTTTAATCGTTAAAGCGGCAGCCATGTTAAATTAATTTTTAAATATAATTATTATCTTATCTGTTATATTTCTCTTCACAGTATTTACATCTGTAAACCTGTTTCTCTTCATCGGCAAGAACAAATATATTATCAAGCTCCTGCTCGATAGAAGTGATACATCTTGGGTTTTTACATTTGATTACATTTGTAATTTCTTTAGGAAGTGAAAGTGACTTCTTTTCAACTATTTCACCATTTTTAATTATATTTACTGTGATATTATGATCAATAAAACCAAGAACATCAAGGTCTACAAGGTCAAGACCACCTTCGATTTTAATAATGTCTTTTTTACCCATTTTATTACTGCGGGCATTTTTGATGATAGCGACACAGCAATCAAGCTTATCAAGACCAAGATTATTATAAATCATCATAGATTTGCCGGCTTCAATATGATCCAAAACAAAGCCTTCATTAAGCTGTCCAACATTTAACATATTTAACATCTCCTTATTATATTTATTATTTATTAAGTCCTAACAGAGTCATTATAAGAGCCATTCTTACATATACGCCAAACTGAGCCTGTTTGAAATATGCAGCTCTAGGGTCGTCATCCACCTCAACAGAGATTTCATTGACTCTTGGAAGTGGGTGTAGTATGAACATATCAGGTTTGGCTAATTCAAGCTTTGCCTCATCAAGAATATAGAAGTTCTTCATTCTTAAATATTCATCCTCACTAAAGAAACGTTCCTTTTGTACTCTTGTCATATATAAAATATCAAGCTCGGGCATTACATCTTCTAATTTTTCTACTTCTTCAAATTCTACGTTATTGGCTTTTAATACATCATCACGGATATAATCAGGAACTTTTAATTCCTTAGGGGAAATAAGTACAAAACGTACATTTTTATAACGTACTAATGAATTAATAAGAGAATGAACTGTACGACCAAATTTTAAGTCGCCACATAAACCTATAGTGAAATTATCAAGGGAACCACGAAGTTCTCTGATAGTCATAAGATCTGTAAGAGTCTGGGTTGGATGCTGGTGACCGCCATCACCTGCATTTATAACAGGAATCTTTGATTTGCCTGCTGCAACCATTGGAGCACCTTCTTTTGGATGTCTCATGGCACATATATCTGCATAACATGAAATAACACGAATAGTGTCCGATACGCTTTCACCTTTTGCGGCAGAGCTTGAATCTGCAGATGAGAAGCCTAAAACAGAACCACCAAGATTTAACATGGCAGCTTCAAAAGAAAGTCGTGTTCTGGTACTTGGTTCATAGAATAATGTGGCAAGCTTCATTCCATCGCATACATGGCCGTACTTTTTAGGGTCCTTTGAAATGTCTCTTGCAAGGTCGAGTAACTGTTCAAGTTCTTCTACACTTAAATCAAGTGGACTTAATAAATGTCTCATTGTATCCTCGTTTCTGCATTGCATGTAAAAATAAATGGTCTGAATATACTGCAATGCCAGCTTTGATTAATTCAGACTAAAATTGCCAAAACTATTCTACTATGATTTTAAATAATTCTCAATTGTTATTTACAAATAATTATGATATATTCTTTCATAGAAGTTTATGTGCTATAATGTACTTTAAATTTATAATAACTTATAACAAGCTGATAAAGGAAAGGAACAGATATGTCTAAGATTATTTTAACAGGTGACAGACCTACAGGTAAACTGCATCTTGGTCACTATGTTGGTTCATTAAAAGAAAGAGTAAGATTACAAAATTCAGGTGATTTTGAAAAGATATTTATAATGATAGCAGATGCACAGGCACTTACAGATAATGCTGATAATCCTGAAAAGGTTCGTCAGAATATTATAGAAGTTGCGCTTGATTATTTATCAGTTGGCATAGACCCTGCAAAATCTAATATATTTATACAGTCACAGATACCACAGCTTACAGAACTTACATTTTATTATATGAATCTTGTAACTGTATCAAGACTTCAAAGAAACCCTACAGTTAAATCCGAAATACAGATGCGTAATTTTGAGGCAAGCATCCCTGTTGGATTTTTCTGCTATCCTATAAGCCAGGCTTCTGATATAACAGCTTTCAAGGCAACAACTGTACCAGCAGGAGAAGATCAGGAACCTATGATAGAACAGGCAAGGGAAATAGTAAGAAAGTTTAATTCTGTTTATGGTGAAACACTTGTTGAGCCTGAAATATTACTTCCATCTAACGAAGCATGCTTACGACTTCCGGGAACAGATGGCAAGGCAAAGATGAGCAAGTCTCTTGGAAATTGTATTTATCTTTCCGATACACCTGAGGATGTAAAGAAAAAGGTGATGAGCATGTATACAGATCCTGAACATATAAGGGTTGAAGATCCTGGTAAGCTTGAGGGCAACTGTGTATTCACATACCTTGATGCGTTCAGCAGTGAAGAGGACTTTAAGGAGTTTCTTCCTGATTATAAGAATCTTGATGAGCTTAAGGAGCATTATACAAGGGGTGGACTTGGCGATGTCAAAGTTAAGAAGTTCCTTAATAATGTATTACAGAAGCAGCTTGAACCTATAAGAGCAAGAAGACATGAATATGAGAAGGATATACCTGGTGTTTATGATATTTTACGTCAGGGAACAAAGGCTGCTTATGAGGCTGCAGAGCAGACATTGAATGAAGTTAAGGCTTCAATGAAGATTAATTATTTTGATAGTGATGAATTTTTAAAAGAAGCAAAAGATAAATATAAATAAAGAAGGGTGAAGAATAAGTGACTAGATTGGATGCAAATTTTATTCCTAATTTAAATGATGGTATTTCAAGTGAAAGAGCAGTGTTTCGAGGAAATAATTATCGAATTACTGTATTAAGTGAAAGACTTTTAAGACTTGAATATAATCCGAATGGACATTTTTCTGATAATTTAACAACACTTGTTGCTAATAGAAATTTTAGTGTGCCAGCATTTAAAGTTGAACAAGACGATAAGTATTTAATGATCACAACAAATTATTTTATGCTTCAATATATTAAAAATAAATCTTTTGTAGGACCTAAGTTTGCACCTGATAATAATTTGAGAGTGACACTTCTTAATACTGATAAAAGTTGGTTTTATGGACAAGCTGAAGCTAGAAATTTTAAAGGCGGAGCATCTAGTTTAGATGATTTTAATGGAAGTGTTAAATTAGATAAAGGATTATATTCAACAGATGGTTTTGTAATGATTGATGACTCAAATAACTTGGAAATTGATGCAAGTGGTGGTTTAATTAGTCCAGATAAAGATAAAGTTGATTTATATTTATTTATGTATAAAAGGGATTTTGGTCTTTGTTTAAAAGATTATTTTACATTAACTGGATATCCTGATTTAATACCAAGATATGCATTAGGTATATGGTGGAATAAAGAAAGAATCTATAGTTGTGAAGATACTAAGTTGTTAATTAAAGCATTTAATAGAAATAAGATACCTATTTCAGTTTTATTACTTAGTGAATTTTGGCATATTAAAGATAAAACAAATTATAATTTATATAAAACTGGTTTTAGTTTTAATAAAGATTTGTTTCCAAATCCAAGTGAATTTACAACTTATATGCATGAGCGAGGTATAAGAGTTGGTTTAAATATTGATCCAAGTGAAGGTGTTAGAAAAGAAGAAGATAGGTATAAATTTATTTCTGATGAACTTGTTATAACAGATGGAATAACGATACCTTTTAATGTATTAGATAAAAATTTTATGGCACTATATGTAAAGCATTTAATTGATCCATTGCTTAGTTTAGGAGTTAATATATTTTGGATTGATTATAAAAAGGACTTAAATGTTTTAAGTGGAATAGATTATTATTATAATAAAGATTTTACTAAAGTAATGAATAATAGACCACTTATTTTAACAAGGAGTCCTTTAGTGGCACCACATAAATGGGGAATACTTTATTCTGGAGAGACACCTGTTTCTTGGAATACACTTAAGTTCTTACCATTTTATAATAGTTTAGCTGCTAATAAAGGTGTTACTTGGTGGAGTCATGATGTTGGTGGTTATAAAGGTGGTATTGAAGATTCTGAATTATATATAAGATATGTTCAATTTTCTTGCTTTAGTCCGATTTTTAGATTTAGTGCAGAACGCGGTGTTTATTACAAAAGAGAACCATGGATGTGGGATATTAAAACATTTACTATTGCTCGTGAATTTTGTTTGTTAAGACAAAGATTGATACCATATTTATATACGGAAGCATGTAATTATAGTAAATTAGGTAGACCTTTAATTCAACCAATTTATTATAGTTATCCCGAAATATATGATGAACCAAATTATAAGAATGAGTATTTTTTTGGAAAAGAGTTGTTTGTGGCACCAATTACTAAACCTAAGGATGTTACAATGAATAGATCAATTGAAAGATTGTATTTGCCAAAAGGAACATGGTATGATTTTAAAACTGGTAAAAAGTTTATGGGGGATAAAAGGTATGTAGCTTTTTATAAAGAAGATGAGTATCCGATATTTGCTAAAGCTGGTGGTATTATTCCATTATCTATACTTGGTAAAACTATAAATGATACGAATCCTCCGAAGAGTATGGAAATAAATATTTTTCCAGGTCAAAGTAATACTTATAAGTTGTATGAAGATGATGGAGTAACTAAGTTGTATCAAAAGGGATATTACATTGTTACATCAATTGATTATAATTATATGCAAAATAATTTTTCTGTTATTATTCATCCGATTGATGGTAAGACTGAAATTATTCCTAAACTTAGAGATTATAAAATAAGATTTAGAAATTGTAGAAGTGCTGATAGTGTTGATGTTTATCTTCAAGGAGAAAAGTTAGATGGTAACTATGAAGTGTATGAAGAAGATAATGATTTTATTGTTGATATAAAAGATGTTGATACTACGAAACAATTAACTGTTAATTGTAAGGGTAAAGATTTAGAAATTAATGCAGTTAGAATTATAAATGAAGATGTTAATTCTATAATTAGTGATTTAGGTATACCAACTAAGTTAAAAGAAATAATCGCGGATATATTCTTTAGTGATTTAGATATTAAGCAAAAGCGTATTCAAATTAAGAAAATTAAAGGTTTAGATAAAAGATTTGTTAGAATGTTTATAAAATTACTTGAATATATTGCAGAAATTTAATATAATACATATATGCAGATGAAGTAAGAGTAGTAAATTAGTAGTCTTTTAGAGAAAGTTAGTGGTTGATGGAAACTAATAAAGATAGTAATTGAACTTGCTTATGGATGTAAATGGGGTAATTTCCGTATCAATTAAATAAGTTTAAAAATAAGGTGGTACCACGGGGAAACTCGTCCTTTGGGTATCACTTTTTTGTTTGGAGGATGTATGGAGAATTTTGTTGAAACATTTTATTGGGGTTTAGCAGTATTTGTTTTAGTTTTTTTAGTTAATTACCTGTGGGTGTTTAAAAGAGGTTATAGTAATATTGTTAAACAAAAGAAAAAGAAGAAAAATAAAAAGTTAGAGGATTTTATTGGATTATCTTATTTAATACCTAAGTTTAATTTAGATATGAATAAAGTTAATTTAAATTATTTATTTATTTGGGTATCCATAATTGATGCATTTATAATAGCTGTGGTATTTATGATAGTTTATATTATTCCTTGGAATATTGGGTTTAGTATGTTACTAGGGTTTGTTCTTTTATTTGGACTTATTTATTCATTATATGAGATATTTGGAAGAATATTAGTTAAGAAAGGTTGGAGTAAAAATGTATAATCATGAACAAATAGAAAAAAAATGGCAAAAATATTGGGAAGATAATAAAACATTTAAAACTGATATATGGGATTTTTCAAAACCTAAGTTTTATGCTTTAGATATGTTTCCTTATCCATCTGGAGTTGGTCTTCATGCAGGACATCCGGAAGGATATACGGCGACTGATATTGTGGCAAGGATGAAGAGAATGCAAGGATTTAATGTCTTACATCCAATGGGTTGGGATGCTTTTGGCCTTCCTGCAGAACAATTTGCAATAAGTACTGGTCATCATCCTGAAGAGTTTACTAAAGAAAATATTAAAACTTTTAAAAGTCAACTTAAAATGCTGGGATTTTCATATGATTGGGATAGAGAAATTTCAACATGTGACCCAAAATTTTATAAATGGACACAATGGATATTTAAAGAACTTTTTTTAGATGGTCTTGCTAAATGTATTGAAATGCCTGTTAATTGGTGTGAAGAACTTGGTACTGTACTTGCTAATGATGAAGTAATTGATGGTAAGAGTGAACGTGGAGGGTATCCGGTAGTTCGTAAAAATATGAAGCAATGGGTAATTGATATACCTAAGTATGCAGAAAAGTTACTTGATGGGTTAGATAAAATAGATTGGCCTTTGTCTACTAAAGAAATTCAAAGAAATTGGATTGGTAAGTCAGTAGGTGCTGAAGTAATATTTAAAGTGGATGGTACTGATTTGGATTTTACTGTATTTACAACAAGATGTGATACATTATTTGGTGCTACTTACTGTGTGCTTGCTCCGGAACATAAACTTGTTGATTTGATTACTACGAGCAAGCAAAGAGTTGCTATAGAAGAATATAAAAAATTGTGTGCTTCTAAATCTGATTTAGAAAGAACTGAACTTAATAAAGAAAAAACTGGTGTATTTACAGGTGCTTATGCTATTAATCCAGTGAATGGAGTTAAAATACCTATTTGGATTAGTGATTATGTTTTAGCATCTTATGGTACTGGTGCTATTATGGCTGTTCCTGCTCATGATGAAAGAGATTATGAGTTTGCTAAAAAATTCAATATTCCTATTATTGAAGTTCTTGCTGGTGGAAATATAGAAAAGGAAGCTTATACTAAAGATGGAATTCATGTTAATTCAGGATTTTTGGATGGACTTAATAAAGAAGATGCTATAGAAAAAATGCTTTCTTGGCTTGAAGAAAATAAGTGTGGCAAGAGGGAAGTAAATTATAGATTGAGAGAATGGATATTTGCTCGTCAAAGATATTGGGGAGAACCTGTGCCAATTATTCATCTTGAAGATGGAAGGGATATTGCTTTAAAAGATGAAGAATTACCTCTTGTATTACCTGCACTTTTAGATTATAAGGGGAAAAATGGTAAGGCACCACTTGAAAATGATGTAGATTGGGTAAATGTTACAGTTGATGGAATAAAAGGAAAAAGAGAAACTTCAACAATGCCTGGTAGTGCTGGTTCTAGTTGGTATTTCTTAAGATATATTGATCCAGATAATGAAAATGCTTTAGCTGATAAAAAATTACTAGAACATTGGATGCCTGTTGATTTATATGTTGGAGGTCCTGAACATGCAGTTGGTCATCTTCTTTATTCTAGAATGTGGAATAATTATTTGTATGATAAAGGTATTGTACCTGTTAGTGAACCATTTAAAAAGTTAGTTCATCAAGGTATGATTTTAGGTTCAAATGGAGTTAAAATGGGTAAAAGATATCCAGAGTATGTTGTTAATCCAAATGATGTTGTAAAAGAATATGGGGCAGATACTTTAAGACTTTATGAAATGTTTATGGGACCATTAGAAGCTGATAAACCTTGGAATAATACTGGTGTTGAAGGTGCTAGAAAATTCCTAGATAGGATCTGGAGGCTTTATAATGATGATGATAAAATTAAAGATGTTCAAAATACTAATTTAGAAAAGATTTATCATCAAACTGTTAAAAAGATTACAAATGATTATGAAAGTTTGAGTTTTAATACTGCAATTAGTCAAATGATGATTTTTATTAATGCAGTTTATAAAGAGGAAGTGTATCCACTTGAATATGCTAAAGGTTTTGTAAAATTACTTAATCCTGTTGCTCCGCATATAGCTGAAGAATTATGGCATGAAGTTTTAAAGATGGATGATGATTTATCTTATGCTAAATGGCCAGAATATGATGAAGCTAAAACTATAGAAAACGAAAAAGAAATAGGGGTTCAAGTTAATGGAAAACTTAGAGCATCAATTGTTATTGCTGATGATGAAGATGAAGAAAGTATTAAGGAAAAAGCTTTGAATAGTGATAATGTTAAGAAACATATTGATGGCAAAACAGTAGTTAAAATAATAGTTATAAAGGGAAGAATTGTTAATATTGTTGTTAAATAACAATTCTTTTTTTATGTGACCTCATTGAAAAAAAGTGGTAAAAGTGGCAAAAATTTTCAATGGAATATTAATTATTATATATATAATGATATGATTATTTGTAAAAATACAAATAAAAAAAGTATTAAAAATTAATACTCTTAGTCTATAAATTTATTTTTTCAGTAATTTTTTCCTTGTGTTCTTCATCCTTTACTGGATTTTTCTTAAATGCTTCTGAAAGTGGTTTAACTTTGTTTAATTTTTGACCTCTTTCAATTAATTCTTTGACTTTTTTTTGTAATTCTTCATTTTGAAAACTAACATTTTTTTTATTTTCTTTCATTTGTAGTCCTCCCTAATTATATTTGAAGCAAAATCACATGTAGTTAAATTCAAATCTGTATATATATTGTACAAATTAATTGCTTTAAAGTCAAGTTTAATTTATAAAATATTTTTTTGGATTACCTTATGAAGTGGTTAGAAAAAGTTAAAAACATGTTTTTCAAACTATGAAAGGTGATTTTAAAAGTTTAGTTGATACTTTTTGTAATGAACTAAAAATAGAAAGTTTTCCTGAGTTAGAAAAATTTTTTGTAAATATGTTTAGTAGTGGAAAAGAAAAGTTGGTACTTGATGCAGTTTCTTTGTATTAAAGATTTATTTAATTTGGTGGATGATGTGTTTTAAACATATGAGTTAGGTTTTACAAAGGATGATAAAGAAAGTTATGCTTTTGTTTTAGAAAAATAAAATGTTAAATTGGAGAAAATATTACATATCGGAAATATTTTAAAAAGCGATTATTTCAAACCCTTTGAAAATGGATGAAATGCTTTATACATAGGTAAGTGTGATAAATAAAAAAGTACGGTTTTGGTCGGAAATTTATTGTTTGTTACAATAACTGACAAATTATTTAAGTTTATTGTTGTAAAATAATGTTGGTGATATTATGAAAGTTAAAGTATTTGATGAAGGACATGAAAAAGATTTAGAAAGTGCTATAAATGGCTTTCTAAATTCTGGAGATTTTGATATAATAGATATCAAGTATCAAGTTGCAATTGCAGTTTGTGGAGAAGAACAGCTCTATTGTTTTAGTGCGATGATTATTTATAATTAAAGCATGTACATATTGCTTGATGTGTCAAAGTCTGTGTCTAGAAATGTCGTGTTTACACTTTCTAGTTTGCTAACTCTAGCATTTAGACGGTTTATTTGACGTTCAATTTTGGCAAGTCTATTTTCAATACTGTCTGTTGTATCTATGTAAGGCATTTGCTGATATGGCATATTATTCATATTTTGTGGATAAGGATAATTTCCTTGAGTTTGAAAATTAGAATAGTTCATGTTTGATTCTGTAAAAAAAGAATTTCTATTTTTTCTCATTTAAAACCCTCCTTACCATAATATATGAAAGTTGGAGGTAATTGGGAATATGAGAATGCGTAATCCGAAGGATAAAGATGAACTTTTAAATGGTTGTGATTATTATTATGAAGATAATTTTAATAATGATAATAAAATATGTTTAGAAATTGGAATGGGTAAAGGACAATTTATTTTAAATATGGCACTGGAAAATCCAGAGACTAATTATATTGGGGTTGAAAAGTTTAGTAGTGTTGCAAGTGTTGCAATAAAAAAGATTAATCAATATAAGCCAAATAATTTAAAAATATTAGTTGGAGATATAGCTAATTTAGTGGATACCTTGGAAGGTAAGATTGATACGATATATCTTAATTTTTCTGATCCGTGGCCAAAGGATAGACATGCAAAAAGAAGACTTACATCAATTAATTATTTACAAGTTTATGATAAACTATTTAAAGGGGATAAACATATAATACAAAAGACAGATAACGATGATTTGTTTCAATTTAGTTTAGAACAATATAAAGAATATGGTTATGAGATAAAAAGGATAAGTTATGACTTACATAACGAAGATATTAAAAATGTTTGTACTGAATATGAAGAAAGATTTAGTAATATGGGTGTTAAAATAAAATATGTTGAAGTAATAAAAAAAGATTCCTAAAAGTAGGAATCCCAAAAATAACTAATTATGTTTTGAAGTTTAGAGGGTGAAAAATAAGAACGATTTTGATAATTAGTTATTTTTTTGTCACCTTTTGCTGGTAACAGAAAGCTATTATACATAAATTTTGTGATAATGCAAGCAATTCGACACCATACGACAAAAGTTTTATAAAAATGTGTTAATTAACATTCTTTTACAGTGTGTTTTGTAAAATATTTTACAAAAAATTTTTACTTTATTAGTTCGTATTTTTTTGTTATAATATTATATGGAGAGATAAGTTATGAAGAAAGTAATTGTTATAATATTATTTATGTTTTTACTTACGGGATGTACAAATGTATCAAAATTAAGTTATGATCAAATACTTGGAAATATTTCAACAAGAAGTAATAGAGATAATACCTATAGAACTGGTTATAGTTATTACTTGCCAAGGAACATGAGGGTGCGAAGTAGTACTCTTTATAATGAGGTTATAACTGATTCAAAATATAAATATTATTTGTATGTTGATTTAGTAAGTTATTCAAAAGGTGTTGTTAAAGATTATAAGGTTAATAACAATGCAGTTTATTCAAAATCTATAAATTATGATGGTAAATTTGGGTATGCTGAGATAAATTTATTAAAAAATGATAAATATTTAGTTGAAATTATGTATAATTATGCTAAAATAGAAGTAATAGTAGATGAAGATGGTTTGAATGAAGCTATGTTATCTATTATATACATCCTTAAGAGTATTGAGTATAATAATAGTGTAATTGAAAATTTAATGGGGGATGATGTATTAAATTTCAATGAAGAAGAATTTAATATATTTAATACTAGGGGTAGTGAAAATAATTATATAACAGTAGATGATGATTATGAAGAAGAAGAAGAAGAAAAGATTCATGATCCAGATTTAATTAATTAGGAAGGTGGATAACTGTGGGATTGTTTAATAAAATTAAAGGTATTTTGTTTGAAGAAGTTGAAGATGATGAAGTGGTAGATACTCCGAAGCCAAAGGCTAGTGAAGTTAAAAAACCAATAGCTGAGAGAATTGAACCTCAAAAAAGGGAAGAAGTAGTTATTAATACTCCACCTAAAGTGGAAGTACCAAAAGAAGTGAAGCATGATCAAATAAATGAAAGAGATTTATTTAAGAGTGATAATACTTTTCCTTTTCAAGAATTTGATGAAAAAGAATTTGAAAGCATGAGTAGGGTTAATAAACCAAAACAAACTACGAATGTATTAGAATATGAAAAAAAGAAAAAGATTGAAAAGAAATATGATTTAGGTAGATATGAAAGAGTTGAAAAAACGGAAGTTGTTGAAAGAAAGAAGTTTAAACCATCTCCGATTATATCACCAGTATATGGTATTTTAAATGAAGATTATAAACCTGAAGATATTAAAGAAAAGAAAGTTGATAATAAAGATAAAACTATTGACTTTAATAGTGTAAGAAAGAAAGCTTTCGGAGAAATACCTAAAGAAGAACCAACATCTTATTATGAAGAAACTGTAACTGTTAAGTTAAAGGAAAATGAAGAAGAAAAGAAACAAAAAGTAAAAACTATAGATGAATTACTTGAAGATACATCTGATGTAGTAGTTGATCTTAATGATGATGTTGATACAGAAAATGTAAAGAAAAATATACCAGAAGAAGTTGTAGAACCTGAGGTTATGGATTATGAAAGTGTTGATAAGGATTTAGAAGATTTAAAACCTAAACACGAAGAAAAATCAAATGAACATGTTGATGATGATACATTAGAAAATGATTTATTTGATTTGATAGATTCTATGTATGATAACAGAGAGGATGGTGATATTTAATGGAATTTTGGTTAAGTTTTTTACCAATAGTTATCTACTTATTATTAATTGCATTACTAACTATAGGTATTATTTTAGGTATAAAGACTATAATAACTATGAATAAGTTAGAAAAAGTTGTGGATAATGTAAATGAAAAAGTTGAATCATTAAATTCAATATTTAGTATTATAGATTTTACAACTGATAAGATTGCTTCATTTACAGATAAGGTAGTTGAAGTAACTGGAAATTTATTTAGTAAAATATTATTTAGAAAAAAAGGAAAGGATAAGGTGGATGAATAATATGAAAAAAGGTGGATTTGGAAAATTTGTATGTGGAGCTGCGATTGGAGCAGGATTAGGATTGTTATTTGCACCGAAGAGTGGTAAAGAAACTAGAGAAGATTTAAAAAAGAAATTTGATGAAGTAATGGAAGATGTTAAAAACATTAAAGCTGAAGATGTTAAAGAAAGTATTGTAAAAAAAGTTAATGAACTTCAAAAAGAATTAAAAGATTTAGATAAAGAAAAAGCTTTAAAGATTGCAAAACAA
>OJAW01000998.1_pt1 | contig 17634 bp, 19 predicted proteins | sample 1589151 | NCBI WGS metagenome assembly OJAW01 (sample SAMN03283290) | human gut metagenome | biome: human-associated habitat; material: feces | host: Homo sapiens | place: Peru | collected 2012
TCATGTTCTTCTGTGATAGAAAATACAGTCAGAGGTACACCGATTTCATTGTTATGGTTCCCTTCTGTTTTTAAAACCTTATATTTCTGAGAAAGGACAGAGGCAATGGTTTCTTTGGTACTGGTTTTGCCAACGCTTCCGGTAATTCCAACGACCTTGATATCCAGTACGCTGCGATAGAAGGCGGCCAGATCGGCAAGTGCCTGTTCGCAGGATTTGACCAGAATATAAGGATAAGAGACCCTATCTAAGAGTTCTTCAGATAAGGTGGCCAGTGCACCTTTTTCCATCACCTGTGGGATAAATTTATGTCCATCCACACGGGCGCCTTTCAGTGGAACAAAGAGAAAATTTTTTTCTGCTTTACGGCTATCGATGGCAATCCCGGTGATTTCTTTCGCTAATAAATCTGTGCTGCCATAGTAGGTTCCATGGCAGGCAGCAGTTATATTTTGTAATGTCATTTGTTTTTTCCATAAGCTAAGCTTATTTTATCAAATTATTTTTTAAACAATATGGTACTACTTCATTTTTTAATGTATTTGATAATATATCTGCGCCTATACTACTTTCATACCACATAAAATTTTCTATTTCTTCGGATAAACTTAAACTACCATCAAGTGGTCCATTATATTTAAATACATAAAAATGTATCGGCGTTTTTCCATCACTTGTTGCTATTTCGTCAAATTCCATTACTAACTCAAATAATGATTCATCAAAGATAGCATTATTACCTAATTCTTCATGACATTCTCTTTTAGCCGCATCAAGTGGAGTTTCTCCATCTTCTACTCTTCCACCAATCATTTGATATGTTGGTCTTTTTCTCGGTTTATCAATTAATAATTTATTATCTTTAAAAATCATTGTACCAACGACATTCATATTCTCACCTTATTTCCATATTTATTACATTGTGATTGCTATCACATGTAAAAATCATATTTACTTTTTCATCACGCATATATTTAATTAAATCATCATCCAGTAAATGCGTAGTTGCTAATCTTTTTTCTTCAGCAATTAACTTTTTTATCGGTATCCAACAAGCATAATTTTCAGGAAACGCTTGAGGTGTACCATCTATCTTACTTGCAATATATGTTTTTATAGCATATTTTTTATCTTCAGTTGGATAAATAATTTCTATCTTTCCAATACATTTAAGTTCATCAATTGTCATCCCAGTTTCTTCTTTAAATTCTCTTTGGCATGTTTGTAATTCTGTTTCACCATCTTCGATTTTTCCACCAGGAATGTCAAAAAAATCTTTGTTGATATCCTTATACTTTATACACATTACTTTATCATCTTTTATAGCAAATACTCTAACTGCATATCTAACTTTCATGTTTTTCTTTTCCTTTTTTTCGCATTTCTAATTCTTTTATAAATACTTGAAATTTAGGAAATGCGCTTTTAATACGACGATAAAGAACAGTATTTTCTTGAAACCATTTTTCAATATATTGTTTTATTTTTTCTGTGTTATCTTTTCTTTCACTTTTAATTTTACCCTTTATCTTAAATAAAATATATGTTGATATAACATTATCAATTATATAAATCACAAATAATATTATTGCTACCCACAATAGAGCTGTTGGTGATAACTTATCAACAAGTTTTATAACTGCTGGATGTAAAACATAAATAATTAATGATGCAAGTAAGCCAAAAGGTATCATTGTTTCTAAACAAATTCTTCCATTAATGTTAAACTTTTTATTTGAATAATCCCACCATCTAACATTATATATTTTTTCCATAAAATAACTTGTAAAATATTCAAGTAAAGAACATATTAAAATAGCTTTTAAAAATACTCCAAGAATATCACTAGTATCTTTACCAACTACTAGAATAATAGCTAAACATCCCCATCCATATATCGGACAATAAGGACCAATTAAAAATCCACGATTTATAAATTTGTGCTTATTCCATAATGAAACACATACTTCCATAAACCAACCTAAAAATGAATAAATAATAAAATATAAAAAATATTTACACACTATTTCCATACATATGACCTTCTTTCTTAAGGTAATTTTATCACATTATAATTATAAATTCCATATATAACCTTGCTTTTCATTTTTTTCTATTGTAAAATGTACTTACAGGAGGTTAGAAAATGAAAAAAGATTTAGTTATTGAATTGCTACAAAAAATTCAAAAAAATAATTTAAGTATCGAGGATACTAAAAGTTTATTTAAAAGAAGTGAAAAACTTCTTACAACCATATTGTCTGGCGGAGATTTCAAAAGCAATGTAGACATAATTAATTCTTATAAGAATGATGAAGATGCTTTAAAAGCTGTGAAAATTTATTTAAGCGTGGACCCTACTAATTCAATGACACCTAGTAAAAAAAGATTAACATTAGAACTTTTAACAAACAAAACGTTAATAAATTCTGGAAAAGTTTTTGAATATGTTCAATGTTTTTTAGATATTCCAGATGAAAAATATGAGAATTGCTATATAGTTTTCTTTAATCTTTTATTAGATGATAATTTAATAACACAAAAACTTAATTTTACTTTTGCCAATTTTATAATTGAGCATGGATTTAAATCAAGTCCATATTATTTAGAAAAATTATTTTCAGATGAGAAAATAACAAAGCAAAATTCAAATATAATACTTAACAGAGCTTTAGTGATTACGCAAGCAGGATATCAAAATGCTGAAAATTTATCTAGTATGCTACAATTTTTTGATTTTACAGCAATATAAAGAAGAAATAATTTTAAATGCTGCTAAAATTATTGGAAATTGTTCCCAAAATCCTAGAGAAGTATGTAAGTTATTTTTAGAAGACTTACCAAAACATTTGTCAAAATGCGATTATTATTTAAAAGCTGGTAAAATTATTGGAGCATTAAAATCTAATATTGGATATTGTGTAGCTAGAGACGCTATTGAAGCTGATAGTAACTTTGACGATAAAAATACAATTTTATTATTACGCATTTTAAAAGATTGTACCTTTGAATTTTTAGGTTATGGTAATTATGATGTTCATTATGGGAATGTAGTTATTCGTAGCAAAAGCGATTCAATTATAAATGATATTAAATCTAAAATAATTGATACAAACTACGTATATTATTATATGTTAGAAAACTCTGTTTCAAAAGACAAAAATGATGATATTAATGTTAGTGATTTAACAAACAAACTAGTTAGAATTAAAGAAATTTCTAGGAAAGCATAAAAAAGCCAATTGGCTTTTTTTATTTTTTTATAAATAAGATTTCCAAGACTTAATTTGAAACTCTAATAATTCTAAAAGTTCTTCAGCTAATTTTTCAACTTTAGAATCAATATTATTATTTAATATTTCTTCTACTTTAATGATTCCTTTGTTTGTTCCTTCAGTTAACATTTTAGCTATTTTTGCATCATCGCATTTAATTAGTTCTATTCCTGTATAAATTTCATTAAATGTTTTTATGACTATGTTTATTTCCGTAGGTTTTTCCCCTAGTTCATTTAACATATTAGTTATATCCATCTTATTAACTTGATATTTTTTCTTGGCATCACTCATTGTTTTAGCTAAAGTTTTATCTTCAATGTGTCCTTTTACCTCATCAATGCCAATCATCCCCATTGTAACTATTTTATATAGTTCATTTAATGCAGTTATATCGTCCATTTAAAAATCACCCATTTATAGTATGAGTGATTTTTTATAGATTATACCTCTTGGACAACTGCAATGATCATTGGTTTACATTCAGTTAAATCATAAAGATATCTACTTAATTCTTCTCTAATTTCAACTTTTATTTGATTGAAATCTATGTATTTCGGAGTTATATTTCTATTAATTATTGCCTCACAGATAACTTTTATTTCATTTATCATATCTTGTGAATCTTTAACATAAATAAATCCACGAGTAGTTACCTCAGGTCCCACTAATAAGACTTTATCTTTTTTATCTACTGTGGCACTTATTAATACAATACCATTTTCTGATAACATTTCACGGTCTTTAATAACTAAATCCCCGATATCATCATTACTTGTTCCATCAATTAAAACATCATCTACTTTAATTCTTGCAAAGTTATCAACAAGATTACCATCTTCGAATGTTACTACATCACCATTTTGTTTAAGTAAAATGTTAGCATCTGGAATACCTAAGTTACTTGCTAAGTTAGCATTATTAACCATATATCTATATTCCCCTTTTACTGGCATATAGAATTTTGGATTAATTAATTTAATCATAAGCATTAAATCCTCACGAGATGCATGATGTAATATTTCTTTTTCTTTATCTATCGTTTCAATATTACATCCAAATTTTGCTAGTTCATTTTGTAATTTAACTAATACTTTTTCAGTACTATCATATCTTGGTTCTGCAAAAACTATAGTATCTGTTGGTTTTAATGTAACAAATTTATCATAACCATTTAATATCTTATTCATATTTGCATATGGAGTTGTTCTATTATCCATTACTAATAGAATGGCATTTTCATCATTTATATTTGATAAGTCTCCGAGAAGTTCTTCATTAAATTCCATATATCCTTCTTTTTTAGCAAAGTTTACAACGTTTTGTAATCTTTTTCCCATTAAAACAATCTTTCTATGAGAATTAGCTGCTGATGCAAATATTTCAGAAATTGTATATAAATGTGTTGGTAATACGGAAAATATTATTCTCTTGTCATGATGTTTTATAACATCTTCAAAAAAATTAACTAAACGATGTTTTGGAGATGTATGTCCATTTTTTTCTGCAAATGATGATTCACATAGTAAACATAAAACTCCTTGCTTACCAATATAAGCAATTTTACCAATGTCCATATCATAAGCCCCTTGCATACTTGGGTCAATTATAAAATCTCCAGTATAACAAATTGCTCCATCTTTGGTATTAATAACATACATAACAGAGTCTGGACATGAATGAGAAACTGCAATTGGGAAAATAGAAACTTTACCAAAATTAATCTTTTTGTGTGGTTTTATTAACACAATATTATTTTCATTTACACCATCTTCCATAAGTTCAAACTTAGTGTATTTAGTAGCATATACTTTTAAATTTGGTATATCTTTTAAAAGGTCAGCAACTGCTCCCATATTTTCAGGATGTCCATGGGTTATAAATAAACCTTTAATTCTTTTTTTGTTTTTAACCAAATAACTAAAGTCTGGCATTATGTAATCTATTCCTAATAAATTTCCACTAGCAAACTTTATTCCAGCATCAAAAACAAATATTTCATCATCTACTTCTATAACATAAGAGTTCTTTCCACTTTCAGAAAGTCCTCCCAAACCAAAAATCTTTATTTTACACATATATTATCACCTTCAATTTAAAAAAATAAGTTCTTCGGTAAAATAATTATACCAAAAAACTTAAATTAAATCAATCTCTTTCTTCACTTAACATTTTACTTAATGATATTATATCTAAATCTTTATATATTATACTATTTATTAATATCTTTATATTTTTTGTATCTGTCGACTTATCAATGTAATATATATCTCCAGAATTAATATTATTTTTGATATCTATAAATGTTTTGTTATTAACGATTTTTTCTGTTTTTACTAAGTATTTATTATTTTTACGACATATTTTTTCATTTTTATTACTTAAATAACAAATATGAGTGTTATTACTATATTTATTTATTAATGATTCTAAATCTTTATATTTATTTACTTCATTATTTATTTGTTCTAATGATTCATTTTTATTAAATGTATCTAAATCAACTAGTATACTTGCATCAATATTGTTATCTTTAAAATATTTTATTGTATCTTTATTATATTCTAATATTATTGCTACACTATTCTTATTTTGGTTGCCTCTTTCAACTATTTTGTCTTTATTATTTTCAAGTGTTACTTCAGGATATGATGTATCATATATTAAATAATATGAATTAAAAGCATTTAAATCTTTCATATTATAAAAACTATTTTTAATATTAACATTTTTGCCATTTAATCCCGGTACTATCTTGTCATCTTCAATAAAGGCATTAATATATTCTTCATTGTAATTACTGGCTTCTCTCTTGATACTTTGATATAACTCATTTTTATCTAAAGTTAAATTAGCTATTTTTTCCGTATAAAAAAAACTAAATGCAGCTATTCCTAATATACCAATAACTCGAAAGTATCCTTTTTTGTTCACAAATTCTCACCTGTTTAATTATATGCTGTATCTTAAAGAAGATGTTACTTAAAATCTTCTTTAATAATTTTAAAAACTTTCAATGACATTTTCATATTCTTCTTTTTTGTCATTATCGTTTTCTTTCCTTTGAGCATGTGAAACAAAAGATATTTTTTCAGCAATTATTTCTGTGATATATCTAGTATTATTTTCACTATCAACATAACTTCTGTTTTGAACACGTCCCTTTACACCAACTATGTCTCCGCGTTGACAATAGTTCTTGGTGTTTGAAGCCATTCCATTCCAAAGTACACATCTAAAAAAATCAGTATCATATTTATTATCAATATTTTTAAAATGTCTTTGCACAGCAATATTTATAATAGTTCTCTTTTTGCCATTTTCATACTCTTCAATTTCAGGGTCTCCAGTAAGTCTTCCAACCAAAATAATTTGATTTATCATGAATTCCTCCTTTCATAACCATAATTTACCAGATATAAATTGGGATTGCAAATTCTAAATATTATAAAATTTGACCCCATTTTTTAAAATTTTATTTATTTTAATAACAATTTTTAAAAAAATGACCTTAATTTGTTAAATTCATAAAAAAATAAGTGTTGTATTTTTCTTAAAAATTTGGTAAACTTATTATGAAAATAAGGAGTTGGGTTTCATGGAACAAATTATTAATTATAATGATGCAATATTAAAAAATTATCAAAAAACTTATCCAAACTTAGCTGAGTTTACTTATGATGCTACAACTGATGCTTTAATTTATGAAGGAAATTATGTAAAACTTAATGGTTATGGTTTAAGTAGAATTGACCCAGTATTTTTTAATATGATGCCTGAAGATATATTTATATATATGAAAAATGGATTTTATCAAAATGCTCAGGAAGATAAACAAATAAATGAATATCTTAGTCAATTTGTTATTACTGAAGAAGAAATTGGTTTTATTAATTCATTTGTGGCTAGATACATTGAAAGATTAAATATTTATGCAAGAAATAGAGATGTTTTTGATAAGCATTTAAGTAATGATAGTATTAAAGATTTCATGGAAAGTATAAGAAATGCAAAAAAAATTATAGACCTTGCTAAAAATAATGCTAAAGAAAATGACAACTCTGTTTATAGTATGTTAAGAAATGCTTATGATAAAGAAATGGCTAGTATGAACCAAAATAATGAACAAGAAGAAACTATAGATAAACCTCTTAGTTTAACGAGAGCTAATTCTAAATTTAGTGGTTTTAGTGAATTTGAAAAGAATGAACAATATTTAAAAGAATTAAATGATAGAAGCAAATTAAGTGTTGCTGGTTATACAAGTATTTTATTAATTATTGCTACAACAATAAGTGTTGGTATGTATTTAGCAATACAACTTTTCTTAAAATAAAAAACTGTTTGAGAATATTCTCAACAGTTATTTTTTTATTTTACCAAATCTTCTATCTCTTGTTTTATAAACTTTTATGGCTTCTTCTAAACATTCCGGAGTAAAATCTGGAAAATAGACTTTAGGAAAATAAAATTCAGCATAAGATATTTGCCATAACATAAAGTTACTTATTCTATTTTCTCCACTTGTTCTAATTAGAAAATCAACATCTGGTAATTCATTATATAAATATTTGCCATACATTTTTTCATCAATACTTTCAATATCTAAATTACCATTTTTTACATCTTTAACTATTTTTTTAGTGGCATCAACAATTTCTTGTCTTCCACCATAACTTAAACAAAAATTAACTACTAGCCCAGTATTATTTTTAGTTTCATTTTCTAATTCATTTATACATTTTACTATTTCAGGTTTTAATAAATCTTTTTTAGAAGAAAATAATACTTTAATATTTTCACTATCATATTTACTTTTAGCTTTTTTAAACCATTTCATAAAAAGGTCCATTAAATAATTTACTTCTTCACTACTTCTATTAAAGTTTTCTGTAGAAAATACATATAAACTTAAGTAATTAGCTATTTTTTTCTTACTAGTATAAAGGATTATTTTTTCTAAAGCTTCTGCTCCAGCTTTATGTCCCTCACTACGAATTTTTCCTCGCTCCTCTGCCCATCTTCCATTTCCATCAACAATTATCCCAATATGATTGATTGTATCCATTTTATCTCCTTCTACGGCGATGTTTTTTCTTACTTTTTCTTATTATCAATAATATAAATATTACCCCAATAAATATTAAAACATAAGTTATTATTGGATAATATTCAATATTACTTTCTAAATAAACATTTGATGTTGCTATTAATTCATCGCCATTATAAATATTTACAACACCTAGCTTACTTCCCTTTTTAGTATTAAATGTTATTTTATCACTGCCAACATATTCATACGTTACTTCATCACTGTTTTTTAAATATTTATTTACATCTTCATTTCCAGTTATTTTATATGTTTTTTCTTTACTTAAATCAACAGGTATTTCTTTTATAAATGTATCATCATTTAATATGTTTTTATATCCATAATTACTACTGTAATAATCATAGATAGTTATTGTGTCTTTAACAGCATTTGATGGACTACTTGTACTAGAATTAATTACTACTAAAAGATAATCCACACCATTTAGTGTAGTAATTGATGCAAGACATCTACCAGCATTTTTAGTAAATCCACTTTTAGCACCGAATATCTCACTGGTATTTAAAATACTTTTATAACTATTTACAGTACTTTCTAAATTTATTCCATTACTAGTTTTATAGCTTTTAGTAGTAAATACTTTTTTAAATGTTTCATTTTTTAAAGCATATTTTAATAACTTAGCTAAATCACTAGATGTTGAATAATTATTTTCATCATCTTTACCAATGGGATTTGAAAAAGATGTATCATTCATTCCAATCTTTTTAGCAGTTTCATTCATTTTCTTAATAAAACTATTATACCCGAGTGTGTTATTAACAATTGCATTTACAGCATCAGCTCCACTTGGTAAAATAATACCATATAATAAATCTAAATATGTTACTTTATCCCCAACACTAAAACCAGCTTTAGAATAACCAACTGTACCATCAAAATCACTTTCTTTAATAGTTACTACTTTTTCTAAATCATCTATATTTTCAATAGCAACTAAAGTAGTCATCATTTTAGTAAGACTTGCTATTGATGTTTTTTTAGTATCATTTTTACTATATATTAACATATTTTCATTCATGTTATATAATGATACATACTCACCAGTTATATCAAACTCTTCAGCATAGACACTAAAACAAAAGAAAAAAAGGCTAAATAAGAAGAATACTACTCTCTTCATTATATAGCCTCATAAGTTGTGCCTTCACGAGTATCTTTTAAAACTATTCCCATTGAAAGTAGTTCTTCTCTTATCTTATCGGCTTTTTCAAAATCTTTATTTTTCTTAGCTTCACTTCGTTCATTTATTTTTTCTAAAATAAATGCTTCATTATCAATACTTTTTACTTCTTTTTTAAGTAAATCTAAGCTTAATACTTGGTCAAAATCACTAACTAATTTGTATTTTGTTCCTTCATCAACATCACTTTTTAATAAGTCATGTAAAACTGTTACAGCATTCGCAGTATTTAAATCATCTTCTAGGCAACTAACAAATTTATTTTTCCATTCATTAAATACTTCTTCATTAACACTCTCATCATATTTTAAACTAGATGTTTTACTACGTAATTTTTTATAAGCATTTTCTGCTCCATCTAGTGAATCAAATGAAAATGTTAATTGTCTACGATAATGACTTAGTAAGCACATATATCTAAAACTTAATGGATTATATCCTTTTTCTTTTAGGACACTAACAGTAAGAATTGCTCCATGACTTTTACTCATTTTACCAGATTCATCATTTAAATGTTCATTATGGAACCAGTAATTACACCATTTATGTCCTAGGAAAGACTCACTTTGAGCTATTTCATTAGTGTGATGTGGGAAAATATTATCTACTCCACCACCATGAATATCTAAGTGTTCTCCAAGGTATTTAATACTTATTCCAGAACATTCAATGTGCCATCCTGGATAACCTAAGCCCCATGGACTTTCCCATTTTAAATCTTGTTCATCAAATTTAGATTTAGTAAACCATAATACAAAGTCATTTTGGTTCTTCTTAGAGTCATCTTCTTCAACACCTTCACGAACTCCAACAACCATTTCATCAGCTTTATGATTAGTAAGTTTATAGTAATCATCTAATTTTGAAGTATCAAAATAAATGTTTCCTCCACTTTTATAAGCATAACCTTTTTCAAGTAGGCTTTCTATTATTTTAATATATTCATTTATATTAGCGGTTGCTGGTGCTACAACATCTGGCATTCTGTTATTAAGTAGTTCAAAATCATGAAAGAATGCATCAGTATAAAATCTAGCTATATCCATAACTGTTTTATGTTCTTTTTTAGCACTACTTACCATTTTATCTTCACCAGAATCAGAATCACTAGTTAAGTGTCCAACATCTGTTATGTTCATAACTCTTTTTACATCTAAACCTAGATATCTTAATGTTTTATCTAAAACGTCATGACCAATATAATTTCTCATATTACCTATATGAGCAAAATGATATACTGTTGGTCCACATGTATAAAAACCTACTTTTCCTTCTTCCCATGGCACAAATTCTTCAACTTTTCTAGTAAGTGTATTATATATTCTCATTTTTCCTCCGTATTATATTTTATTACTTAAGTCTATTTAATATTTCTTCTTTACCAATTAAATAAAGTGTATCTGCTAATTCTGGTCCATGCATTATACCACTTGCTGCTATTCTAATTGGCATAAATAACATTTTTCCTTTTACTCCAGCTTTTTCTTTTACATTATTTATTACTTCTTGTAATGTTTCAACACTCCAGTTACTTGTAGATTTAATTTCTTCTTTAAATACTTCAACAACTTTAGGTATTTCTTCATCACTTTCCATAAATTCTTTTGCTTCAGCATCAATAACAAATTCTTTATTAAAGAAACTACTTGTTAATTCATTTATTTCTTTACCATAATTTAAATGACTCTTATATATTAATAATAAATGATTAAGCCATTCTTCACTTTTATCACATTCATTACTAAAATATTTTTTAATCCAACTTAAATACTTTTCATCATCCATTTTATTTATATATTGATGATTAAACCATTTTAATTTTTTAACATCATACTGACTGGATGATTTACTAATTCTTTCTTCATTGAAATTACTAATTAGTTCTTCCATTGAAAATACTTCTTGATTAGTTTCTGGGCTCCATCCAAGTAATGATAAATAGTTTACAATTGCTTCAGGTAAATATCCTTCATTATAAAGGTCCATAAATGAGGCATCACCGTTTCTTTTAGATAATTTATTTCCATCTTCTCCAAGAACCATTGCTACATGGATATATGTTGGTTTTTCCCATCCAAATGCTTCATATAATAAGTTATATTTAGCTGTTTGGTCTAAATATTCTTTACCACGAATTACATGAGTTATTTCCATTAAATGGTCATCAATTACATTGGCAAAATTATATGTTGGAAAACCATCACTTTTAAGTAGTATTTGGTCATCTAAAATACTATTATCTATTTTAACTTTTCCATATATTAAATCTTCAACAATTGTTACTCCTTCTTTTGGCATCTTTTGTCTTATTACATATGGAACATTATTTTTTAAATTTTCTTCTATTTTTTCTTTACTTAATCTAGAACATCTTCCATCATATAAAAATGGTTTCTTTCTTGCATCAGCTTTTTCTCTCATTTTAGTAAGTTCTTCTTCACTACAAAAACAATAGTAAGCTTTTCCCATTTCTACTAATTTTAAAGCATATTCTTTATAAATATCTTTTCTTTTACTTTGAATATATGGTCCAAAATTTCCTTCATTATTTGGTCCTTCATCAATTTTAAAACCACATAAGTCTAAGGTGTTATAGATAAAATCTATCGCACCTTCTACTTCACGTTCTTGGTCTGTATCTTCGATTCTTAGGATAAAATCTCCATTATACTTCTTAGCAAGTAAATATTCAAAAATTGCTGTTCTTAAATTCCCAATATGCATAAATCCAGTTGGACTTGGTGCATAACGTGTTCTTACTTTCATAAATTTATACCTCTTTATCAAAGAAACTTTTTACTAAATCAATGATATCATCATAATCTTCTTGATTACATCTTTCAATAAATTCAATATTTCTTTTTTCATAATCAATACTTCTGATGTGTTCACATAATACTGAACCTTTGATTTTCTTTAATTTAGCAAGTTCATAATGTGTTGGAAAAGGCTTAGTATTTTGGCTTATTGGGCACACTACTGCCATGTTTGTAAATTGATTAAACAATTTATTGCTTAATACTAATGCCGGTCTTTTCCCACTTTGTTCATGTCCTTTTATTGGACTAAAATCGATATATACTATATCTCTTTCTTTAGGTATGTACTTTACCATATCTCTTTCCCCTTTGCTTCGTCCCATGTAAATTCTTCAGCATCTACATCTGAACCTACGTATTTTTTAATTCTTTGCTTTAATGATGCTTTTTCCCTTTCAGCTTTTGTTATTATAATCTTGTTTTCATCCCTCACAATATTGATTGGGTCACCAGATTTAATATGTAAAGCTTCTAAATAAACTTTAGGTATTCTAACACCATTAGAATTACCCCATTTTTGTACTCTATATGCCATAATTTTCCCTCCATATATAATATATACAATAGTCTATATGATGTCAAGAGTAAAACTAAAAGTTTTCGAAAAAATGTTGCATTTTTTTAAAACAACAAAAAACTGATAAGAAACTATTAATAAACTGTCCAACTTTTGGGGTTCAGTTCAAAACTATTAGTATTTCTATCAGTTTTTATTTTACCATTTATACATCCATTTATAAGAATTTCAAAAATTTCTCCTTCGTCGCAATTTTACTTTCAGCAATAACTGAAATAAACCATTCATTCGATGTAATCCTAAAGATGATTATTTATCACACTATATATATTTTGTATATCATTTTACTCTCACAGGGTCACTCATACTTCCTGACCCTGATACATATTTTACCGAAGACAAAAGATTGAAGGACGGACGCACCCCACTGTTGCCGCTGACAAAGTCGTCGTCCACATAACCACTGCTAAGCACATCGAACGCATTGTACAAATAGTCAGAATTGAGGGAAATTGTCCAATCCAATACTCCCATATACATCCAATTTATTGTTTTTATTGATGTTCCGTTTGCATCATTACCACTATAACTATGTAATGTTTTTGTCCATGCACTTGGACTTGCTGCAAATCCATAATCTGATACATACATTAATCCTATTTTTGCATCGTATGTTATATTTTCTACTGGAGCTACTATTTCATTTTGATATGCTACTGATGGAATTGATTTTGCTATATTATTAGACGTATTTCCTCCGACTTTCCATGTTGTTGTTGCTATTTTATTTGCCCATGTACTACCTATGTTATTTATAAAGTTTTTATTTAAATTTATTTTATTTAAATTAGACTCACTCCATGTGTTTTTTTTGGTCGCATTATTCCAATAATATTGATCTATTGATGTTAAACTTCCTTTGTAATATGATGTACTTGGAGTGCTCGTCCCATAATAATCTCCATTTGTTCCTAGTAATGCACTTGTAGCATAATCATATTTAATTAATTTTACTTTGTCTTCGAATACTCCGATTATTCTATATAAATTATCCGTTGGACATGGGTTTGTTGTTGAACCAAAGCATACAAAGTTATTTACACTTTCACTTGCTCCTGCATATCTGTATGAGTTATCACCTGCTCCATTGGTTAAACTTGAGTTATGATAGTATAGTGAATTTTCACCTTGAGTTCCTGTATATTGAGATATGACATAATCTGCCAATAAAGTTTGATTGCTTTGACTTTCTTGTTGTATCATTAATTTTGCATTAAAACTTTTTCCAGCATTTCCTGTTTGATTTGCGTTATAATTTACAAATGTTACTGTTATATTCCACTCTTCTGTTTTTGTTGGATTTGCTGTTATTTCTCTATTATTAAATAGGGTTATGGCTCCCTTTTTTGTTGTTATATCAAAACCAGATATACTTGCACCTTTTCCATCTGTTACTGTTTTATGTGTTAAACTTGTTATACTTGTTATTTCGTTTCCACTTGTATCTTTTATTGTTAAAAGTATTTCTGGTGTATTTTCATTTTGCGTATATGCAAATGTATTTTCAGAAATATTTAAATACATATAATAATTCTTTGTTGCTTCATTTGTTTTATTGTTGGCAGTAAGAATAGCTTTAGCAAAAGTACTTCCAGTTTGATTACCTTTTCCTGATGCAAAGTTTTCTTGATTTAAAGAAAAACTTATTGGGTCTCCGGTTTCAAAAGAAAAAACATCTACAGTATAAGTTTTAACTGTTGCAGAAGTTTGAGCAGAAGTATTCCCTTGAGCTGCAAAATAAGCAAATGATGCCCCGATTACTAAAATAGCAAGGGTAACTATGGTAATAATACTTAATATTATTTGTTTTTTATTTTGCATTGATACTCACCTTCTTACCTTAATTATAATTATATAATAAAATGGTATTTTATTCAATAAAAATTTTTATATTTTATAGCAATTCTTCTAACTTTTAAAATTTTATTAGTTTAAAAAATTCATAACTAAATCAATCATTACTTCTTTTTCTTTTGGGTTTGACTGTGCAATAAGTAATGTTAAAGAAGCTAAAGTATTATTATCAATAACATGATTATTATCTTTATATAATATGTCATAAAAGCTTAAAAAGTAGATAAATAATGTTGCTGCTATTCTTTTATTTCCATCTACAAAAACATGGTTTTTTACAATCATATATAGGAAATTAGCTGCTTTTTCTTCAACACTTTTATATACATCTCCTCCATCAAATGTTTGATAAATATTACCAATAACTGCTTCTAAACCTTTATTTCTTTCAATTGCAAATATATCACTTTCTTCATTAAATCTTAATTTATTAATTATCTTTATACAATCATCATATTTTATTTGTTTTTCACTATTACTTCCTTTAGGTTTTTCTAAAGTTTTGTGGTCATAATCATCTAATAAGTCTAAGGCTTTAGAATATTTCCCAATTACTTTTAAAATTTCTTTTGCATCACTATTTTCAAATTTTTCATCTACTCTATTAGCTATGTCAATTAACTTAACTGTCTTTTCTAAATACTCTAATCTTCTTTGATTTATAGCATAACCTTTTAACATATAATCTTTTAAAATTTTATTTGCCCATTTTCTAAAAACAATACCATTTTGTGATTTAACACGATAACCAACACTTATAATCATATCGAGGTTATAGTAATCTATATCTCTAGTTTGAGTTTTGTTTGCTAAAGCACCATGTGTTGTGGTATGTGCAAATTTTGCACATACCTCTTTTTCATTTAATTCTTTTTCTTTATAAATGTTGTTAATATGTCTTTTTATTACCGTTCTATCTCTATCAAATAATGTTGATAATTGTTCCAAAGATAACCATACAGTTTCATCCTTAATATTTACTTCTAATTTAACATTTTGATTTTCAAATAAAATTATTTCATTTTTCATAAACACGTAACCTCCGAATTTTATTGTACCCCAAATTTTCTTTTTATTTTCATAATCATAAAACTAATTTTAGTATATCACAAATTTAGTATTTAGCAAAATTTAGTGTTTAAAAAACGTAGAAAGTTATTAACACTATCTACATTTTATTAACATAAACACTTAATTATCATTTTTTTGAAAATAAACATCCACAATAATCTTGGCGATATAAGTTATATTCTTTAGAATATTCTATTGATTTTTTATAACCATCACCTTTTTTAAAATCACTAAATAAGTATTTTATATTATATTTATCTTGTAAAATACTCCCTAATATATTTATTTGTTTACTATTTTTATATGGACTTACTGTTAGGGTTGTCCCAAAATAATCATAATTTAATTCTTTGGCTTTTTTGGCAGTTGCTTCAAGTCTTATTCTAAAACAAACTGGACATCTAGCTTGTCCTTCTTTTTCTTGTTCTAAACCCACTACACTATTTCTAAAAATATTATTATCATAATCACAATCTAAAAAATTAATATTTTCATGTTTAAATTCTTTTATAAATCTAATTTGTTCATTTTTTCTTTTTAAATATTCTTCGTATGGCTCAATATTTGGATTATAATAAAATACTGTTATATTAAAGTATGGTGCTAAAAAACTAAGCACTTGTGTAGAACATGGTCCACAACAACTATGAAGTAATAATTTTGGTTTATAATCTAATTCTTTTATTAATTTAATTAATTCATTCTGATAATTCATCTTTTGTTTCTTCCTTTTCTTTTATTAAATCAAATGGTTGAAATACAACTCCTTTACTTGTACTATCTAAATTTAATATTCCTTTTTTATTTTCATCTAATGTTGTATATATCTCTTCATATTTATTTAAATTATCCATATTTGCTAAGTTAATATATACATAATTACCATCATTCATTCTAAGTAAAAATCTATTTTTATCTATTACTTTTTCATTTTTTATATCTGGTGAATATTCTATTTCACTGACATGTTTTAAAATATCTATTTTAATATTACTTAGTTTTTTTATTAAATTATCATATATATCACTCGGCGTATAATTAATAAGTATGGGTATATTTAAAGTATTTTTTATATTATCTACTTTACTACCATCTTCAAAAACATATACTTTTTCTAAAACATTATAAAATAATACATTTTGTTCTGTTACTGTTATTAAAAGAGTTCCATTTAAATATTTGTTTATTTTAACACTCTTTATGGCTTTATTTTCTAAAATATTATTTTTTACTTTTTTAGTATTTAAACTAAATATTTTATTATAACTTTTTATATTTCCATCATTAATTATATCATTATCTGTAATAGTATTATTTCCTTTTATAACAATACTTTTTATAGGTAAATTAAAACAATAATAAAAAGCCATTATAAATAAATATAATGTTAGTAATATTACTAATAATGCTTTTTTATTTAGTTTCTTTTTTACCTTTTTTTCCATTATTTCACCACTTTACTATTATTTGTTCTAATTCTAAATCAATATTTTTTTGGGCCTTTACTTCTTCTTTTACTTTATTTATTAAATCTTTTATATCTTTACTTGTGGCATTATTTTCATTAATGATAAAATTTGCATGTTTATTACTTACTTTAGCTCCACCGATGGAAGTATTTTTTAAATTACATTCATCAATTAATTTACCTGCTGATAAGCCATTTGGATTTTTAAATACTGAACCTGCTGATGGATATTCTAAAGGTTGATTATTTTTTCTTTTTTCTAAATTTTCTTTAA
>OJAW01000999.1_pt1 | contig 17597 bp, 16 predicted proteins | sample 1589151 | NCBI WGS metagenome assembly OJAW01 (sample SAMN03283290) | human gut metagenome | biome: human-associated habitat; material: feces | host: Homo sapiens | place: Peru | collected 2012
AGTTTTTATGTTTTACATATATGACTAATAATTAAGTTATTTGATATGACTATTTTTCTACAAACATAGACATAATTACTAGACATATATTCACTTCCTTACTATATTTAGTATATAGTTTTTTATTTTATTTGTAAAGTTATATTTTTTTTGCAAGCAAAAAAAGGAGTCTGTCAAACATCCTTTTTTTGTTGCGGATAATTCCCCCTCGGTTATATTTGACAGATATAACTGAAGGGATATCAAGATCCCGCGAATGCACATTTAGTTAATAGCTTGATATATGCATAAACACTATTAATATTTAACATAAATTATATAACACTCTTTATCTTAATTTTGTTTATTCAACTCATTAATATAAATTATAAAATACTTTTTACGCTAACATACTAAGAACTTGTAATTTAATAAAATTACTCGATTGTACTTAACCTGTATACACAAATTATAGTACCTTTTGGTATATCTATGCTCTATTAACTATTTAAATAATATCATTCATAATAAAATTAGTCAATAGGTAAAAAAATATTTTTTTATTTTTTTGTAAACTAATGTAATGGATATCTACATATTACTTTTTTAATAGATTTTACTGCATCATCTGTTAAAAACATAGAAGTTATAACACTATCATAAACATGACCTACATTTTCATTAAATAATCTAAGTAATTTAAAACAGTCTTCTTTATCAACTACATATATAGAATAAAAATACATAGCTAATGTTCTAGATAAAATATCATTTATTGTTTCCTTACAAATAGGATTATATAAAGTATTAAATGATTCTTTTTCTAAATCATAATCAGTTATATGATGTAATTCTCCAACATAATAATCAGTTAACATTATAAGTGAGTCATAAAACTCTCTTTCCTTTGCAAGTAAACATTTTCTAAAAGGTCCATCTATATTTTCATGTATAAATGCAAGTTCTAAAAATCTAGGAAAAGCTTCTCTATATGTACTAAAATGATAACATAGGATATCTTTTTTAGAATGCATATTTTCAATTTGATATGCATGAGCTACTTCGTGTGGTAATGTTTGAGCATCTCTAATTGATTTATAAATTGATGTAACATAACATTCATTTTCATGAAAACATAGTCCTTTAGCTTTTTCATCTTTATACTCTTTATTGCTTATAAATACATTTCCTTTTAAAAGACGTAAAAATAGTTCATACATTGGTTTAGAAAAGCCCTTAAAAAAGTCTTCAACTATACCTAAGAAAGCTTCTTCACTTGCCTTACTTTTATATATCATGGGTGATGATGATAATCTAGTATATGTTGTAGCATTATAAATATCACATAGTCTATCTTTCATATTCAAAATATCTTCAAAACTGTCAGTTCTAAAACTAGATGTAATAGGAGAATGAAGTTCTAAATATGATTCGCTTGGATAATATTTGTTTCTATATAAATTAGCTAAATCCTCATCAAATAATCTAAGCATATCTATATATGCTGAATATCCTATCTTTAAATATCTTTGTTCTTCCAAACTAGATGAATTTACCTCTTTTATTATTTCATCTAACCTAGTAGTTATTTTTTCTTTTTTCCACAACATAAACCCCACCTAGTTAGCTATTATAACATAATTACTTTACAAAAAAAAGAATTAGTTCTATTTTACTAATTCTTTTGCTATATTTTGCAATTATGTTACTTTATTATACCTAAATAATACTTTTTCTTTCCTCTTCTAATAACTAAAAATTTATCAAATAAACTATCTTTTTTAGTTATTACTTGGTTTACATCTGTAAACTTTTGTTCATTTATTGTAATAGATCCATTAATAACAAATTCTCTTGCTTCTCTTTTACTAGAAGCTACTTTTCCTTCTACTAATAAATCAACAATATTGATATCACTATCTACTTCAAATGGTTCAATATTTGATAATGCACTTGCAAGTTCTTTTTCTGTTAAACTCTTTATATTTCCACTAAATAATGCTTCACTAATTTTAAGTGCTTCATCATAATCTTCACTACCAAATAAGAATGTAATTACTTCACGAGCTAATGCCTTATGAGGAAGTCTAAGTTCTGGATTTTCTTTTAAACTAGCTTCTAAAGATTCAATTTCTTCTCTTGATAAGAATGTTAATTTCTTTAAGTATTCAATTACTTTTTCATCTTCAGAATTTATTAAGAATTGATACCATTCATATGGACTAGTTTTTTCTCTATCTAACCATATTGCTTTTCCTTCACTCTTACCAAATTTAGTTCCATCAGCTTTTGTAATAAGTGGCATAGTAAATCCATATGCTTCCTTACCAGTTTTCTTTCTAATAAGTTCAATACCCGATGTAATATTACCCCATTGATCTTGACCACCAATTTGTAATGTACAACCTTTATTTTCAAATAACCATAAGAAGTCTAGTGATTGCATTATCATATAAGAAAATTCAGTATAAGTAATACCAATATCTAATCTTCTTTTTACTGTTTCTTTACTTAGCATGTAATTGATATTAAAAAATTTACCATAATCTCTTAAGTAATCTATAAAATTAATATCTTTACTCCAATCATAGTTATTAACTACTTCAAAACCAAATATATCTTCAACTTGTTTTCTTAATTTTTTATAATTGTATTCAAGTTGTTCTTTTGTTATCATGGCTCTTTCTGCATTAGGCTTAGGATCTCCAATAAGTCCAGTTGCCCCACCTACTAATAAAATAGGATTATGTCCAGCTTCTTTTAATCTTTTAGCTACTAAAAATGAAGAATAATGACCAATATGTAAACTATCACCTGTAGGATCTGTACCAATATAGAAAGTTAAACCGCCTTCATTTAATTTTTTTTCAAGTTCAGGACTACTAATATCATTTATAAGTCCTCTCCAAACCAATTCATCGTATAATTTCATAAATCTTCTCCTCCCATTATATTAACACCACTACTTGTACCAAGTCTTGAAGCTCCATGGCTAATAAACTCTACAGCAGTATCATAATCTTTAATTCCTCCACTAGCTTTTATTTCTAATGTTTCGCTTTTATGACTATTTATCAAATCTAAATCATTTATATTGCATCCTCTTGTTCCAAAACCAGTAGATGTCTTAATAAAATTAACAAATGTTTCATTACATATTTCAGTCATTTTAATTATTTCATCATCAGTTAGATAACAAGTTTCAATTATTACTTTAAGCGTCTTGCCAGAAATAGAATCTCTTATTTCTTCTATTTCTTCTTTAACATAACTATATTCTTTATCTTTAAGGGCTCCAATATTTATTACCATATCAATTTCATCAGCACCCTTACTTACAGCATCAATTGCTTCATAAGCTTTAACTTCTTTAGTATTCATTCCAAGAGGAAATCCTATAACAGTACAAACTAGCACACTAGTATTTTTTAAAATATCTTTAGCTAAAGGTACATAATATGGATGTACACATACCGCTTTAAAATTATATTTAATTGCTTCTTCACATAATTTTGTAATATCTTCTATTGTTGCATAAGCTTTTAAATTTGTATGATCAATATTCTTATTCATAATTTCTCCTTTTAAATAAAAAAATTATTATAACTTAAGGACGGAAATTCCGCGGTACCACCTTAATTCATAATAATTTATGCTCTTTCATATATAACGGTATTACCCGATTTGATTCAAAATATGTAACTTATTATTTAACCTTGATTAGTTTTCACCACCACTAATTCTCTTTTTACTAGTTAAATAACTATTTATTTATCGCCATCAAATTAATATTGATTATATAATTATTTGCATTCTTTGTCAATATGTATTTTTTCTATTATATTTTCTATATTTTTAGCATACTCAATAGATTCATCATAAACAAACTCTAATTCTGGAGTATGTCTTACATCAACTCTTTCAGATAATTCTTTTCTAATAAATTTACTAGCACCTTTAAGTTCCGTTAATACTTCTTTTTTATCATCGTCATTAAGTAATCTAATATATACTTTAGCATAACTTAAATCACTAGTAATTTTACAATCAGTAACAACAACAAAATTAAGTCTTTTGTTTTTTACTTCATTACTTAATATATAACTTATTTCTTTTACATAAGTACTTTCTAATCTATCTATTTTCAAGCTCATAATATCACCATATACATTATACCATAATACTTAAAATAAAAACAAATAAATTATTCGTTTAATCAGTGTTAGCCATAACCCATTTTGTATCATTTATAGTATTTTTTGTAAAGAAAAAAGGATAAAATTATCCTTTAATTTCTACCATTTCATAAGCTTCTATAACATCTTTTACTTTAATGTCATTATAGTTTTCAATAGTAATACCACATTCTAAACCTTTTTTAACTTCTTTTACAGAATCTTTTTCTCTTTGAAGTGAATTTATACTACCATCATATATAACAATACCATCTCTAATTATTCTAGCTTTTGCATCTCTTTTGATAACTCCATCAGTTACATAAGATCCTGCAATAACTCCAACTTTAGAGAATTTAAATAATTGTCTTACTTCAGCTGAACCAAGTACTTTTTCTTCATATGTTGGATCTAACATACCTTTCATAGCTGCTTCCATTTCTTCTACAGCTTTATAAATAATATTATATAATCTAATTTCTACTCCAGATTCTTTAGCATAATCCTTTATATCATTTGATGGTCTAACATTAAATCCAATAATTATTGCATTAGAAGCTTTAGCAAGTACTATATCACTTTCAGTAATTGAACCTACTGTACTTCTAAGTACTTTTACATTAACGCCTTCTACTTCAATCTTTTCTAATGAATTTTTAACAGCTTCACAGCTACCATTTACATCAGCTTTTACAATAACATTAATTTCCTTTATACCTTCTTTTATTTGACCAAATAAGTCATCTAAAGTTACTGCTTGTTTTGTAGAAGTATCTTTAAATTTATTTTGTTCTTTTCTTTGTTCACTAATACTTCTAGCTTGTTTTTCAGATTCAAAAGCCATGAATTTATCTCCAGCTTTAGGGGTTTCATTAAGTCCTGTTATTTCTACTGGCATAGATGGTAAAGCTGCTGTTATTTCTTCACCTAAATCATTTTTTAAAGTTCTAACTTTACCATAAGCTTCTCCTACAACTATAGGATCTCCTAGTCTTAAAGTACCATTTTGAATTAAAAGAGTAACAATAGGTCCTACATGTTTATCAAGTCTTGATTCAATAACAGTTCCCATAGCATATCTATTTGGATTAGCTTTATATTCTTGCATTTCTGCAACTAATAATATATTTTCTAATAATTCATCTATTCCTTCACCAGTTTTAGCAGATATATTAGTAAATATAGTATCTCCACCCCAAGAGTCCGGTGTAAGACCATATTCAGCTAATTCAGTCATAACTCTTTCTGGATTTGCATCTGGTTTATCAATTTTATTGATTGCGACCATAATCGGTACATTAGCTGCCTTAGCATGATCAATAGCTTCTTTAGTTTGAGGCATAACCCCATCATCAGCAGCTACTATAATTATAACAATATCAGTAATATTAGCTCCTCTAGCTCTCATTTCAGTAAATGCAGCATGTCCTGGAGTATCAATAAAAGTTATAAGTTCACCATTACATTTAATTTGGTATGCACTAATTGCTTGAGTAATACCACCAGCTTCTCCTTCCGCTACATTTGATTCTCTAATTGCATCAAGAAGAGTAGTTTTACCATGATCAACATGTCCCATAATAGTTACTACAGCTGGTCTTTTTACTAAATCTTTTGGATCATCATTTATTTCTATTTCTTCAAACTTAGATTCATCAATTTTAACTTCTTCTTTTATTTCTTTACCATAATCAAGACATAATAAAGAAGCTGTTTCTAAATTTATAGAATTATTTATATTAGCTAAAATACCTAATGCAAATAATTTCTTTATAAGTTCTGTTGCATTAACGCCTAATGCTTTAGCTAAATCGTTAACAGTCATATTAGGTTTATAGACTAAACTATCACTATTATGCACACTAGTATTAGAAATAAGTTTTTCTTTACTTTTATACATTTCCTTTTTCTTATTTGCTAAATCTTTTTTACTCTTTTGATTATCTTGTTTTTTCTTTAGTTTTTGTTTTGCTATTACATGATCATTATTTACTTTTTGATTACCTACAACAGCTTCTATTTCTTCGATTTCATCTTCCTTATCTTCGAATACTTTTTCTTCGCCATCATCTTTTGCAAATAAATTATCAAGTTCAATAATAGTATCTTCATCTAATATTTCGTCTTCTGAAGCAATAAATAGATTTATTTGTTCACATTTTTTTATTACTTCTTTTACAGTTTTATTTATATCTTCTGCGTATTCTAATACACTCATCATAAATAAACACCTCCTATTTTATTAATTTTATTAGTTCATCATATATATTATCTTTAACCTCTACTTCTAAATTTTTATCTAAAATTTTAGTTTTTTGTGCTTTTAAAATAACATCTTTATCTAATTTTAAGTATGTACCTCTACCATTTAATTTACCAGTTTCATCAATTACGACTTCACCATCTGGTGTTCTAACTACTCTAATAAGTTCTCTTTTTGGTAACTTTTCTTTAGTTACTACACATGTTCTAAGTGGAATCTTTTTCATATTAACCTTCTAATATATTAATTCCTTCTTCTTTAGCTTGTTCATAAGTTTTAATATCAATATTATATTTAGTTAATTTATTAGCTAAGTTGATATTTAAACCTTTTTTACCAATTGCTAAAGCTAAATTATCATCATCTACGATTACAATAGCATCTTTATTCTTATCATCAGTTATGAACACTCTTACATTCTTAGCAGGTTTTAAAGCATTTTCAATAAATTTAGCTGGATCTTTACTATATTCTACTATGTCTATTTTTTCATTGCCTAATTCTTTTAAGATATTAGCAATTCTGGAACCTTTTTCACCTATACAAGCTCCAATAGCATCAACTTTAGGATCTTCTGAATAAACCGCAATTTTACTTCTTTTTCCTGCTTCACGAGCTACACCATAAACAAGGACAATTCCTTCATTAATTTCAGGAATTTCAAGTTCAAATAATCTTTTAATAAAGTTATGGTGAGTTCTAGATAATAATATTAATAAACCTTTTGAATTAGAGTCTACCTTTGTAATATATACCTTTATAGTAGAACCCATTTTTATTTCTTCACCAGGAATAATAGCTTTTTTAGGAAGTACACCTTGTGTTCTACCTAAATCAATATAATAATTTCCTTGATCTTCCATAGATACAGTACCAAGCACCATTTCATCTACTTTACTACCATATTCTTCCATAATAGTATTTCTTTCAGCTTCTCTTACTTTTTGTACTATTACTTGTTTTGCAGTTGCAGCAGCTACTCTACCAAATGATTTCATATCTACTTCAGTATCAATAGTTTCACCAACTTTTATACCTGGAACTAATTTACTAGCTTCTTCTAAAGATAATTCTACTTCTGGATTTTCTACTTCATCTACAACGGTCATATATGAATATAATTTAATATCACCAGTATCTTTATTTATATTAACTTTAACATTTGTAAGTGAACCAGTATGTTTTCTATAGGCACTAGCAAGTGCAAGCTCCATAGCTTCATAAATGGTATCTTCTTTAATACCTTTTTCTTTAGTAAGTACTTCTAAAGCTTTTAAAAATTCTTTACTATTCATCTTCTTCATTCCCTTCCATAGAGCATACATCTAAAATATATGATTCTTCAATTGGATCTAACTTATCAATAATTGGACTAATTGCTTTACTTATTAAAACACAATCATCAACATCAATACCACCATTTTTAAAAATAACAATTCTTAAATAATTAAGTGAGTCTTCCTTAACATATAAGACATCTTTTAGATGACAGCCATTTTCTTCTATAGTACTTTCTATAGCTTCTTTTACTCTATCAATCATAATACCTCCAAATATGTTTGAAAGAGTGGGAACCCACTCTTTCTTCAAATCTACTATATTATATCATAAAAACATGAATTTTTTCATATTTTTTTTAATTTTATGGTAAAATTATATTGGTGATAATATGAAAAAGAGAAAAGTAAGTGAAATATTAACATCTGGATTATTTATTATGATGTTTTTATCCTTTAGTACTATTATAAGTTTAGTACTTGCATGTTTAAATATAAACCCTAGTAATATGTCTAATTTAGCACAACATATATATATTATATTCATGGAAATATTATTTATAACTTTAATTATTTTTAGATATAAAAAAGAATATAAAGCAAACTTTGATAAATTCAAAAAAAATTATAATTCATATTTTAAAAAATATTTAAAGTATTATTTAGTTGGTATAGCCTTTATGATGATATCAAATTTAATACTAGCAACTATATTTGATGGAATCGCTAATAACGAAGAAGCAGTTAGAGCAACACTAAAAATAAGTCCAATTTATATGTATATATCAGCAGTTTTACTAGCACCTATACTAGAAGAAAGTATATTTAGATTTAATGTTAGAAAAATAATAGATGAGAAATGGTCTTTTATAATTTTATCAGGTGTATTATTTGGTTTATGCCATATAGTAGGTCAAATTACTAATTGGTATGATATCTTATATATAATTCCATATTCATCTCTTGGTATAGCACTTGCAAGAATGTATTATGAATCAGATAATATATTTACATCAGTTATGTTCCACTTATTACATAATGGTATACTTGTTTCATTACAATTCTTAGTATTATGAAAAAGAAAATTTTTATTTCCTTATTTGTAATAATATCATTAATAGCACTTACAGCATTATATAGCAGATATATTGGTACAAAAGGATTAGTAACAAAAGAATATAAATTAGTATATAATAGTATTCCTTTGGAATATAATGGACTTAAAATAGTACATTTTTCAGACTTACATTATTATAGTACTATAAAAGAAAATGAATTAGAAAGCATTGTAAATGAAATAAACTTATTAAAACCCGATATTGTAGTATTTACAGGAGACTTGTTAGAAGAAGAAGTGTCCCTTGATAATTTAGTGGAAATATTAAATAAAATAAATTGTAATTTAAAATATGCAGTTAGTGGTAATAATGACCAAAATGATAAATTTGAAAATCTAATGGAAAAATCTAATTTCAAAGTATTAAATGATGAATACGATTTAGTATATATTGACTCATATACTCCTATATTATTACTTGGATTATCTAGTAGCATAGATAATAATGTAAATATAGAAGATAGATTTAATAAAATAAATGATTCACTTAACATTGATACAGCATTAAATATATTACTCTTACATGAACCCGATTATATAGATAGAATAAATTATAGTAAATTTAATCTTATATTAGCCGGTCACTCACATAACGGACAAGTCAGATTACCAATAATTGGTAAAATATATACTCCAGTAGGAGCAAAAAAATATTATGATGAATACTATAAAGTAGGTGATACTGATTTATATATATCAAGTGGACTTGGTACATCATTATATAAATTTAGATTATTTAATAGACCATCAATAAATTTTTATAGAATAACTAATAATTAGGTTATTCTATTTTTTTTAGTTAATAATAATACTGGTGAAATATATGTTAGATAATAAAATAGAAAAAATTATAGATACTGTAACTAAAATGAATAATAGTAGTTCTGATATAACAAGTAGAATATTAAATATCAAAAATAAAAAAATAGGTTATATATTTTTAGATAGTACCGCTAGTGATGATAAAATTGGAAACATAATATTAGAGAATATTAAAAAAAATGAAATACATTTTTACACTAACATATATAATTATTTAAAAAATAATATAAAAGGTGCTAAAACAAAAGAAGTTACAACATATGATGATTTATTTTATCATTTAGCTAGTGGATTTATATGCATATTAGTAAATAATACAAGAAAAGCATTCTTAGTGGAAACTAAAGCTAATCTAGATAGATCTATTACGGATTCAACAACAGAATCAATAATTAGAGGAGCTAAAGATTCATTTAATGAAAATTTTAATGCTAATATTGGATTAATAAGAAAAAGACTAAAAGATAAAAATTTTATAGTAAGTGAATTAAAGGTTGGAAAAAGATCACTAACTAAAGTTGGTGTTATGTATGTAAAAGATATTGCTAAAAAAGAAAATGTAGATAAAATTATTAACAAAATAAAAAATATAAATATAGATGCTATTCTAGATAGTGGTTATATTAGAGATTTTTTAATAAAGGATACTAAAAATGTCTTTCCTATGGTAATAAGTACTGAAAAACCAGACTTAGTAACACAAAACTTATTAGAAGGTAAAATCGCTATCTTAGTTGAAAATAGTCCGTTTGTTATTATATTACCTGCCACCTTATTAGACTTCTTTAAACCAATAGAAGATAACTATGAGAAAGCTATCAATGTATCATTTTCTAAAATAGTTAGATTATTGGCCTTTGTAATAACTATTATTACACCAGCCATTTATATAGCAATTACTACTTATAATATACAAATAATACCTAATGAATTACTAATATCATTAGCAGTGCAAAGAGAAGGAGTACCATTTACTACAGCATTTGAGGTAATACTTTTACTTACGGCATTTGAAATACTTAGAGAAGGAGATATAAGAATGCCAGAGACATTCGGAAACTCAATAAGTATAGTAGGTGTATTAGTACTTGGAGATGCCGCAGTATCAGCAGGAATAGTGTCACCTATTGTAATAATTGTAATAGGTATGACTTCAATTACTAGTCTTTTATTCACCGATATAGATATGGTTAATGCATATAGATATTGGAGAATAATATTTATGCTATTTGCAATGATACTTGGTATATATGGTTTTATGATAGCTTCATTTATATTTATAATTAAACTAGCTAGTTTAACATCACTTAATGTCCCATATTTATATCCATTAGTATCAAATGATAAAAATATAGCATCTAGTATTGTACAATTACCAAAAGATAAAATAAAAAGAAGAAGTCCTAAATTAACAAATAATATTTTTAGGAGTGATAATAATGAAAACTAAATTAATTATTTTTATATCTTTATTATTCATATTAACAGGTTGTTATAATTATAGTGAATTAAATGAACTAGCTATTGCTAATGGGATATCAATAGACTATAAAGATAATAAATACATAGTAAGTATTCTTATGGCAAATAGTCATAAAGCTACAAATAACACAAGTGAAAATCAAGCTTCTACATCATTATTTCAAGGTGAAGGATCTACCATTGACGAAGCTATTACATCACTAGAATTAACATTACCTAAAAAATTATATTTAGGCCATGTTAATATAATTGTACTTGATTATAATTATGCAGAAAAAGGGCTATATGATTTTTTTGATTATGCTACTAAGAATTCCGAATTAATAAAAAAACTGTGTGTAGTTATATCTAAAGATACAGAGGCATATAAAGTACTTGCAACACTATCGCCATTAGAGATGTTTTCGTCTAAAAATATAATTGCTAATATAGATACAACTAATAAAAGTGTAGGGACAATCTATAATGTAAAATTAAGTGAAGTATTATATAAATATTTAGAAAAAGGAATGGAATTTATAATTCCTACAGTTACAATAAAAGGTAGTAGTGATGACGCTACTAAAGAAGATAACATTAAAGATCCTATATCAAAAGCTCATTTAAATGTTCTTACATTTTCTATTTTTAAAAATGATAAACTAGTTGATATAGTATCTATAAATGAATCAAAAGGAATAAATATTTTAACTAATAAAACTACAAACTTAAAAATCATGAAAGATAATTATTCTGCAACATTAAATAGTATAAAATGTAAATTAGATTATAAAGATAATAAAATAAATATAAAAGTTAAATTTTCATATGTAATAAATTCTATTAAAGATATAGATATTACAAATAAAAATGAAAAATATAAATTAACAAAAGAAATAGAGCGTGAAGTACATAGTTATATAAAAGAAGCTATAGATATTACAGTAAATAAAAATACAGATTCTATCGGATTTGGTAACTTAATATATAAACATAAACCAAAATATTATGAAATCATTAAAGATGATTATTTAAATAACTTAGATTTTAATATAGAAGTTAAAGGAAGTTTAGAGTCAATTGGTGTAGCTAAAAATATAAAGGAGAAATAATATGAGATATAATATATTTGACTATGCAGTTTTAATCTATTTTATGGTAAGAAGCTTATTTTTTAATATCTTTTTTAGTAAAATATTATCCTTTTCTAAACAAGATACATGTATATCTATAATTTTAGGAATTATAATAAGTATTCCAATACTGCTTATCTATAATAAAGTTAAAGATAATAAAATAGATTCATTTACTAAAAATAAATCTATTTTTAAATATTATAAAATTGCTAATAGTTTAATAATTATAACTACCCTTATGTTAGCAACATACTTATTTTGGAATATGACTAATTTTGTAAGTGTTCATCTATTATATGATACACCTAAAATAATAATTATTATCTTTTTTGTAATACCTATTATATACACATTATTTAAAGATATAGAGGCTTTATATAGAGGAAAAGTTATAATGTTTTATATATCTATTTTAATGTTTACATTAAGTTATATATTTCTAATACCCAATATAAAATTAGATAATCTTATGCCTATATTTTATAATAGCAATATCTTAATAAGCACTATGTTCTATGTAATATATATAGTACTACCATTTTATACATTATTACTATTTCCTAAAAATACTATTAAAAATTTTACTATAAAAAAAATAATTACTTATAATATATTATTTGAAATAGTAATTTTTATAGTATCATTTAATGTTATAAGTATTTATGGTGTTAATTTATCATTATTTTTAAATATACCAGAATATCATTTATTAAAAAAAATAAGTTTTGCAGAAACCTTAAATAGAATAGATACTATATTATCTATTCAATGGCTATTTGACTATTTTGTAACTATAACATTTTTCATCTACTATTTATTAAGAGGATTAATAACAACATTTAAAGTAAATTATAAAATATCTCTTATAATAATAATTACAATAATAGTATTTATAACAAATATATTAAACTATAACATTATTAACATATTATTTTTATACATATTACCAACATTTATAGTAATATCTTATTTTATAATACCTTTAATTGCATTAAAAAAAGGACATAGTCCTTTATATAAAGTTTATAACAACGAATATGCTAGCAGCAACCATGAATAATAATATTAAAATAAGTAATACTTTAATAACTTTATTATCTTTTTGTAAATTAGTATTTATATCTTTCAATTCTTCAAAATCATTTGAAGTAAATCCTAAACTAGAAGTATAAAAAGATTTATCAATTTCTTCTGTTTCTTCTTTTACTCTAGAAACTGTTTTAGTAGCTTCTAAATCACTAAATAAATCTAAGCTAAGTTCTTTGTCATTAAGCTTATTTAGTGCACTAGTATTATTAACATCATCAATCATCTTTTTTAATTCTTCTTTTTGTTCTTCTTCTTTTAATTTTTCTTTGATATCAATACCTTTTAATATATCATATTCCGTATTTCTTAAACTTCTTAATTTATCTGGTTCTTCTTCTCTAGTAGTTTTAGCTTTATCAAGAATATCTCGTAAATCATACTTTTTATCATCATCAAGTTCAAAATTAGGAATATCAATTTGTGATTCTTTTTTTACAATATGAAATTCATTATCGTCTTCTTTTTTTAGTAATTCTCTAAGTTTATCTAAGTTAACTTCATTAGGTTTTACTTTTGTAACATTTTCTTTTACATCTTCATACCCTTTTTTATACATAGAATCATATATATCTTTATTACGAATACTTCTTGTATTTTCTTCTTCAGTAACATCTCTATATTTATTAACTCTACTCTCCATAGAATCACCTCATTATTATCATAACATATTTAAGAAAGTTATAAAACAATTTCTTGATTTTTTCATTCTATTTTACTATAATTAATGTCAAGGAGGATATATGAAAGTAAAAGTTAATAAAGATTTATGCATTGGTTGCGGAGCTTGTCAAGCTATTGCAAATGATGTTTTTGAAATAGGAGATGACGGACAAGCTTTTGTTAAAGTTGAAGAAATTCCAGAAGATAAAACAGAAGAAGTAGTAGATGCTGTAGAAGGTTGTCCTGTTAATGCAATTACTAAAAATGAAGATTAAAAAAAGAGATAAAATCTCTTTTTTTAATTATTAAAATTCTTTCTATATTTATATGCCAGTAATAATCCAGATAAACAAATTATTGAAAGAGCTGTATATAATAGTATATCATCACTTGTTTGTGGATTTAATGTATCTGTGTAAGCTACTGCATAAGTAGAAAATTTATCAGTTTTAAAAGTAACGTATAAGCCATCACTTGATACTAATGCAGGAATACTTTCATATACTCCATCATGTTCTCTAATTATATAATAAGTTCTATTATATTTTTTATTAGTATTTTGATATTCACTTGGTAATGCTATTGTAATATTCATTTTATCATTTAATTCTTTTAAATTACCAATTTTAGCATTTGAATTTTTTTCATATATTCCAATACTTATATCAAAATATCCAATTATTTTAGAATCTTTATTTAATTTACTTATAATATTTTCTTTTACTTCATCACTTGGAGTTATAGCATCTACTTCTACTTTAATATCAACATTTTTATTAGCAATTACACCTTTTAATTCTTCATTACTTTCTACAGATGAAATAATAATATCTTTTGCTTCTTCTCTAGAAGTAACGCCAATAGTAATTTTATCTACTTTTTTATTTTCTTCAATTACATTTATTTCTATATCTCTATCATATGCTTCAACATACCACCTATTATTTTCTACTCTATAATAATAGTTATCAGCAATTAAATTAGATATATCAGTATTATAGTTACCACCTTTTAATAACTTAGTAAGTGCTAAACTATTATCAGCTAAACCTGTTTCTTTATTATAAGCATAACTTCCAACAGCACTAGCATTTGTACTATTAAATGTACCCCCAGTTATATTTATAACAGGAGAAGTTGAAAAACTGTTATCAACTACTAAAGCATCCCCGGTAGCATAATAACCATTTCCATCATATTTATATTCACTTTTTTCTCCTGTACCTGTAATTATGCCATCAGTAACATTTAAAATACCTGTTTTTATATAAATTGCTGAAGAACCTGTAACATTACCTTCTATATTCCATGTAGCATATCCAGGCGCATAAATTGTACCATTTAATTTAGCTGTTTTAGTTATATTGAATACCGGACCATTTTCATTAGAAATTTCATATTGTCCATTAACATATAATGAAGTTACAGCATTAATTCTACCATCTATTGTAACATTAACACCATATTTATCTTTTCCTAAAGAAGTGTACATAGCCACCCCGATTGCATTTAATGCATTAACTGTAACATTTTCCCCTATCACTAATTTTGTATAATCTTGTTCAAAAATATTGTCCGTCCCTCTTACATAAAACATGACTTCATTACCAGTATAGTTTATAGTTCCTTTACCACTTAAATATAATTTTGCTCCATTAATTTCTATCCCTTGCGGATTAGACTTTTTTTCGCCAGTAAAAGTTATAACGTGTTCATTTAAATCTAAATAATATGTACCACTAGTATATTTTTCACTAGATGTCTTTTTAATATCTTTTAACAATTTAGCTGGGTTTTCCTTTGTTGCATTTGCTGCTGCTACTTTATAGGAAGTATAATAATATCCATTACTAACCGCTTCAACTAAATCGTCCTTATAAACAGTTTCTAAATCACCATATGTGCTATCTTTAGTTTTATATAAATGATATCCTTCTAAAATTGATTTTTTTATACTTGATGAATATTTAAATGATCCACCACTAATTTCAGATATAGTTCCATTATTAATAATTTCTCCTAATATTATACCTTTATCGATTTTTGTTATAGTAGAATTATTAGTTAAATGGCCACTAATAACACCATTACTTTGAATATTTAGTATTCCATCATTTACAACACTACCAACTCTTGTTCTAATATTAATTGTACCATTATTTATAATATCTGATTCTAAATTATACATTGTTGTAAGAGTTCCATTATTTATTACTTTTTTAACTTTTTTTCTACTTTTATTATTTAATACTATATTCTTTCCTTTAGGAATTGTTATTTCTTCTATATCCGACATAATAGTAATTGTAGTTTTTTTATTTTCTTCTACATCATTAATAGCATCAGATATTTTAAAATATCCAATATTATTTATTCTAGCTTCATATTTTCCATCTACAACTTCATAAAAACCAGAGTTTTCGTTTAATTTAAAAACTTTGCCTTCTTTTATAAATTGTGCTGATGGTGCTACTTTATATTTTCCAGCAGTTATTGTATTTTCAGAAACAGCAACTTTATTATAAAATTCACCGTCATTTATAATCCACTTAGCACCACTTCCATATATATTATATGAAGTAGATTTATCATTTGTTTTTATAATAACATTATTTATGGTAATAACACTACCATTATCTGAATTGTTATTTGTTTTAATACCATATATTGTTTTATCTTTAATACTAGATAAGTCTATAATAGAATTACTACTTATTTCTACATTTGAAGAACCAGAAATTGCAATAGCATTAAATGCACTAGATATTTCTGACTTTATTAATACGTTATTTAATTTAAGTTCAGCATTTCCAATAGATAAACAAGTTCCGCCTACTTTACTTCTTATGTAAATATTAGTATCATTTATACCATACCTTATCTTATCATTTTTAACATAATTAATAATTAGGGAATTAGCTTTTTCATTTAAAGATAAATTAACCTGATCAGTATAAAAAGCACCATTAACTACATATATCATATAAGAGGTATTCTTTGAAGTGTAATTAATATCAACATCAGAAAAAACTAAAATACCATCTACATTAAATGCATAACTACCTGTACTAGCATATGTGTTAACTAAATTAAATTCTCCCGTTTTTCCACTATTCCTTATAGAAAATTCACTTTTTATAATATTAAAAGCTTTATCAGAAGAAAAATTATAAATTAAATTATGTCCATTTAAATCAATATTAAGCTCTTTTTTGATATCAATAATATTATCGGTGGTATAATCAATATCATTATTTAGTTCAATAGTATCACCAGTTTGATAAGAATTAAGTCCTTCCAATAATTCATCTTCATTATTAACAGATATCGTTTTTGCAAATATACTAGATGGAAATAATATCATTGCAAAAAACATCATAAACAAATATACTCTCTTTTTCATAATTCCTCCAACTATAAATATACACCTTTTTTTAATACATAATATCGAAAAAAGGCGACACCACCTAAAATTTACATTTTTTTACGCTTTTTTGTTGCTTATTATTGACTTTTCTGAAATTGGAAGATATTATTAAATTAATAAGATAATAGGAGTAATATATGAATAAAAAAGGTTTTACTTTAGTAGAATTATTAGGAGTACTTGTAGTACTT
>OJAW01001000.1_pt1 | contig 17574 bp, 23 predicted proteins | sample 1589151 | NCBI WGS metagenome assembly OJAW01 (sample SAMN03283290) | human gut metagenome | biome: human-associated habitat; material: feces | host: Homo sapiens | place: Peru | collected 2012
GTGCAGTCCAGCCGCTTGCCGTAGTTCTTTTGCAGCAGCCCGTCCAGCGGGATCAGCTTGCGGTAAACCTGTTTCCCCCGCTTTGGGTACTCCAGCTCAAGCCATGAGTAGTCCAGTCTGTGTGCCATACCCGGCCTCCTAACTGTTGTTGTAGTGATTGATGGCGGCGTTCAGCGCGGATTTCAAACTTCCGCTCCCCTCAAACAGCGCCGCCTTGACTTCATCGCCCTTTTCTTGTGCGCTGGGCAGCGTTCCGTAGCCCGCTCGGTTGCTGATGGCCGACCGTGCCGCGTTGAACGTGGCAGCGTAGATGGTCGCGCCGGAGCTGACACCCGTATAAGGCGCACTGCCGCCCTCGGCCTCTGCCAATTCCTTGATCTTCGCCAGCAGATTGTTCCACCGCCCCGCGGTCAGATTACTGATGGGCTGCCCTTTGGCGATGTTGGCCGCGTCCCATGTGGAGTTGTTCCAATAGAACAGATCAATACTGCTCTTGGTGGCGATGATCTCCGCATAGAAGCGGCTGGTGCTGTAAGTATAGGACGGCTCGTCCGTGTCCCGCTCCAGCGTTGAGGTCGGCGTAGTGGCCGTGGAATTGGCGTAGAACCGGAAGATATACGGCCTAGCGTAGCCCGTCGCCTTCGCGATGCCCTTGACCGTAACGGTGGAATTGAAATTGACGGCGATAGCGTGGTATACCTTGTCCCGGATGTCCGATTTCAGCACACCGTCCACATACACAGACGCACTGTCGATGCCTGTGCCAAGCTTGATATAGCAGGTGTACTCCGTCTTTTTCCACACGGCGAAGACCGTAACGCTCTTAGGGCTGCTGGAGCTGGTGGCGTTGGTGACGAAGCTTACCGTGCCGTCGTATGTCGTAGTGGCTCCTGCGCTGCTGCCCCACCCAACGAAGGTATAGCCGCCCCGTATAGGCGTGGGAAAATTGGACACGTCGTAGTTGACAGCGCCGCCGCTGCCGCGCGTAGACAGCACCGAGGATGCCCACGCTGTCGTACCGTCGGCAAACTGTCCGCCGTTGGCGTCTGCGTGCATCTGGTAGTAATAGGTCGGCGCGTAGGTGGCCGACAGCGTTACCGTCCGCGTGCCGGGGCTGCTGGGCGCTGAGATGTAGTGATCGTTGTATACGCCGTTGGCGTTGATCACCGTCCATGCCGATCCGCTGGATGGCGTGGCAATGACTGGGTAGGTGTATCCGTCCTTGTAACTGGCAATGCTGATATACAGCCGTCCTCCAGCGCCCACATCCGCTGTGAAGTCCGCACTTGCCAGATTACTGACCGCCGTAGTGTTGACACCAAAGCCTACCTGTTTGATGCCGCTGCCCAGCACAACCTTGACCTTGTAGCTGGTAGTGCCCGCCGTGGCAGGGCCAACGCGGACATACTTTGTCCCCGTCCCCACATTGAACGTCACCGTGCCGGATTGCAGGTAGTCCACCTGTGTCCAGCTGGAGCCGTCCGAAGAGGTGTAAACATAGACCGGGAAGGTGTAGCCGCTCTCGCACACCGTCTCGCTGGCACGGATGGTGACGGTGGAATTATCTTTGACGTAGCTCAGCGTCCGCGACGTGGTGATCGTTGCGCCGTTGGGATAAGGGTCTGTCGCCGTGCTGTAGCTGGCGTGCACCACATACTGGCTAACGCCGGTGCCCAGTCTGCAATATAGTGTTGCCATAGCCGATCACCCAAAAACAGCAGCACCGCCGCCGGCCAGAATATCCGCCCACGTCTTTTCCGTCGTGCCGCCGCTGGAAACCAGCGTCACCTTCGCGCCGCCGATCGTCACATTATTGCCACCGCCGCCGATGCGCACCGTTGTACCGACCGATGCGGCGTTGGCCGTGAGGTCGGACACATATAGCTCGCTCAGCGTATGACCCGCGTCCGAAATAGCCCCGCTGGCCACATATCCGCCCACGCTGCCGCCAATGATCTTGGAGGCGTACAGGCTCTCGATCTGCGCGTTTCGGATCGTCGCGTTTTCGATGTCGATATATTGGGCAGCCAGCACGCCCGTGATGTTCGCCGTACTCAGATTGATGGCGTTGGCGGTGATGTCGCCGTCCACGTTGACCGACTTGACGTGCAGGTCTACCTTGTCGGAGCTGATCTCCACACCGTCCTTTTTCAGCACAAACGAAGATCCGCCGGAGCCGCTGGATACCTCCAGCGAGATTTTGTCCACCGTCTGATCGATCAGGCTTTGCGCCTCCGTGCCGTCGATCTTACCGTTGATCTGCGTCCGCAGCTCGCTGGCCGTGATCTCCAGATTCGCCACATTGCCCTGTACGTCGCCGATCTCGCTCTTGATGCCGGTAATGTCCACCGCCAGCTTGTGATACGCCCGATATAGATCAAACTCGCGCCGTTTGCTCTGCGGCGCGGGCTTCCGCCCCGTCCCGCCGGTGCACTCGTAGGTGGCTCTTGCCCAGCCTCCGGCCCATTTCAAGGTCATCCGAAAGATGGGCAGTGTCCGCGTGGTGCCGTCGCCGCCCACCACCTGAATGATGTCTCCCGGCTCAATAGACCAGTCGCATACCGCATCTACGCTGTTGGGCGTGTAGGCCGGGAACGCGATCAGCTTTTCATACAAATCTTGTGCCTTGCTCCTGATCTCCGCCTCCGTGGAGCCGTAATACAGGGGATTGTCCAGCACCTGATACTCGTTGCCGCTGCCGTTCTCCGGCAGCATCACGCCAAGATCGGTGTTGGCCACCATCACATGCAAAGCTTCCACAGCAGGGGTCTCATACTCAGCGGGAGAATCCCCAAAGTGCTGATTGCGCGTCAGCTTCACGCTCTGGGTGGCAAACCACACCAGCTCCAGCCCACCGTCCCGGCTCATCCGGGCGTAGGAGCATGCTGTCTCCGCGATCCAGCCCAACACGTCCTTGCCCACAAAGCCGTTTCCGGCCATAGGGGCCGACGCAATGGATGTCGTGCTGCCGGGGAACGTGGCGGTCTTTAATGTCACGCCTACATAGGTACACAGGCTTGCAAGAAGCTGTCCCCGTGTCAGCGGCCATTTTAACGCCGCCCACCAGTCATCCACATCCACGTTAAACAGCTGCATGCCGTCCAGCGCCTCGCAAGAGATGTTGGCCACCCGACGCTGCTCCGGCGTGTCGAAGTAGAACGTGCCAAGCGGAACGTATTCGTACTTGTATACCGCGTCGGCGAACTCATACGCTATGTTTCCCTGATAGCTGATGCCCTTCCCAGACCATCTTCCCAGTTTGTAGGTCAGAAAATCGTTGTCCACGGCCTTTGCCGTTAGAGAGCTGCCATCAATGGCGGCCGCCCACAGGTTTGTCCCGTCGCCTGCGTATAACGTGTTGTTGACGATAACAAGACATGTCGGCGCAAACGTGGGCTGGTCGCCCGTCGCACCGCTCAGATACGGTGCTGTGGCGTTTGCCGTGATGGTCACGGCATTTGCAGTGCCATAGCCATATACCACGCTCAAACCGTTTCCGTCCCATGCATCCGTGCCGACTAAGGCACCCAGAGACACCTTGCACTTACCAAATCCAAACCCGTTCAGCAGACCGTGGTAGTTTAAAACCGACGTTTTCAGCTCTGCCGATACGCATTTCCCGACAGATAGATCCGTTTCCTCGTTCAGCGGATAGGTTATCTCAATGTCCCCAACATCCGCTCCCGTCAGAAACGTGTCGGAAAACTGCATCAGCAGGCGTTTGTCTGTGGTCTCGGACATGGCCGATGTATGAAATGCTGTGCTTGCCTGATACAATCGGCCACCTCCTTAATATTCGATGAACGCGTACCGAATGGGGGAATAGTGAATGACTTTTTTCTCGTTGTCGATCCAGTCGATAGAATATTCCAGATTCGGAATATAGCATCGCGCCGTCTCGTACCCGTCCGTTTCGGTGTTGTATAGCTCAATGGTAACGTCTCGTGCCCGGTTGGACGGGCCTAAACCCGTGATTCGCGTGATCTCCGCAACATCGGTGTTGGTCAGCGGAATGGTGTTGAACTCCACCTTGTTTGGCATGTGACTTACCACTTGCCGATGCAAAACGCCCGTTGCGTCTCGTTCACTGTCCAGATCAAGCCGCTGGTCAGGGTGTGCGGTGTAAGACTTTTCGGCGATGTATTTCATGGGAAACACTGTCCCGTTTACCTTAACAAGATACCCGTTGTACACCTCGTCACCCCCTTACCGCTTCGTATGCTTCCATGCTTTGGCTCACCCACCGTCCTGCGGAGGAAGAAGGCTTTCCCAACGTGAAATCTTTCTGCGCCGTCACTCTTGCGTAGTCTTCGATAGCCCGGATGTTGCCCAGCATACCGGCCTCCACAAACGCCTGCACAATATACCTTGCGAACTCCGGCCCCATCTCCGCAAACGCCTGCACCGCCGCCTGTTGGATGGTACTCAAGGGTGCTTCTATGTTCGTTCCGCTGGTCTGGTCACCCAGCACCGCCAGGAATTCGCGATTGGGCGGAATAACAGCGCCTTGTGCCAGACGCGGGATTGTAACCTCGGAAATCACCGGAATGTTAAAGCCAATAGTGCGTCCGCCGATTCCCGGAACCCAGTCGGGCACAGTGATACTGATTCTGTTGATCTGACGGATCATCCAGTTCAGCGCCCGGATAATGACATTCAATGCGCTGCCAAACACACCTGCAATCGTGGTGGCAATGCCTTTCACGAACTGCATAAGGCCCTGCCACGCCTGCTTCCAGTTGGCGGAAAATAGGCCGTTCAGCAGGGTAATGATACCGTTCAACATATCTTTCAGTCCGGCAAATGCAGCGCCCGCAACCTCTTTGATGAACGAAAAGCACCCGTTAAACACCGACTTGACAAATTCAATGAACCCACTGAGTTGGCCGCCAGTCACGTTGTTCAGCCATGTAAGCAGACTGTTGACCCCGCTTTGCACAAAATTGATGATGCCATATAGCAGGTTTTGCAGGCCTGTCATGAACTTAGTGACAGAGTTCAATACGCCGTCGAGGTTAAGGTTGAGGAAATTTACAACGAACTCAATGGCTCCCTGCACGATGCCTTTGATCCCCTCTAACGCCTGTCCAATTGGCGTACCCGCAAGATTGAATTTTTGAATGATCCAGTCGATAATATCGCCAAATCCTTCGCTTACAAACAGCAAGATATCAGAAATCAGGTCTTGGATGTGCCAGAAAAGATTGTTGATGGATTCCAGCATATCGCCCCAATTGCCAGTAAAGAAGTTTACGACAATGTCTTTTAGATCCTTGAAGATGTTCTTGATGTCCTGCCATATCTTTTGCAGCCGCTTGACGAGGTTATCAAAAATGGAAACATCAGCGTCAAGATCGGAGAAGTCAGGCGCGATACCTTCGCTGGTGTCAATGCCCAGGTCACCAGCTCCGCCGCCGGACAACTTGTTGTCGGAATTTGAAATCGTGGTCAGCTCGTCGAAGTCCGCCAAGCTGCCGGAAGCTTTTTCCGCTGCTTCGCCCACTCCCTCGATTGCCTCTTTCTGCGAATTTAAGGCCTTGTTTTGCGTATTCAGTGCTTTGGCGTTCTGCTTGGTCTGAGAAAAAGATTTTCCAAACAGCAACGAAATAAACTTTGCAACCGCCGTTACGATCTTTGCTAAAATGTTTACCAATGCAGTAAACACAGGCAAAAGCACCTCAATAATAGGCTGTGCAAGCGACAAAAGCGCACCTTTGAGTTTTGCAACAGCCGCGGAAGCCTCCTTACTTTGGCTGATTGCTTGCCCCATGATGTCTTTAAGCGCCCGCAACGCTGCGGCAATAACTGAGAAAATCAGCGCACTTTTTGCAATGGTCTTGATACGTGCCCCTAATTTCTCCATAGCCGCAGAAGCTTTTTTTGCCATGTCAGTCATGACATTTTGGCTTTTGCTGGCCTCGATGACTTGGCGGGCGTACTCAGCCGCCTCTTCTTTTGTGCGGTTCAGCTCCTGCGTCTGGCTTTCGATTTTTTCTGTAACGCGGCCGTACTGCCTACCAAGACTTTGCACCGTGCTATCCTGCTTTTTTAGCAGTGCCTGCTGTTCCTTTAGCTTGGCAACAAGCGCGTCTTGCCGTTCCGCAGCTCTTTGGAGTTCTTCATCGGACAGAGATACCTTTCCACTGGCAATATCTTCGTTGAGTGCCAGCTCCGCCTGAAGCGCTTCCATAATGCGCTTGATCTCCTTCTCTGTTTCCTGCGCTGCCGCTTTGGCGGAATCCAGCTTCTTTTTGATGTTGCTCTGTTCGCCCGTACTCTTTTCAAGCGAATTTTGCAGTCGCTGGATTTTGTCCTTGAGTTGATTCAACTTTGTTTGCGCATTTTTGTCGTCGATACTGGCTTCAAATACGATAGAGCCGTCAGCCGCCATATAATCACCTACTTGCTTTTACAGAATTTGTGTGGTATTATGAACAAACCACAAAAAACTTGTTGGGAGGAGAAAGAAAATGGATAAAATGACTAATTGCAAAATTTGCGGTGCAGATATTGCGAAATCTGCAAAAGTTTGTCCTGCGTGCGGTGCCAAACAGAAAAAGCCTGTTGTGTTAATTGTCATAGCCGTGATTTTTGCTATCGGCATTATTGGCGCTGCGTTAGGAGGAAACTCTCCCGAAAAGGTTGGAAATGTAGGTACACAGAGTAGCGCCGATTCAAGCGAATTGCAGAAAACAGAATTTTCCGTTGGCGACGTTGTTTCTCTTAATGACATTGAGGTTACTTTTGTAAGTTGCACAGAATCAAGTGGAAAAGACTTTTATACACCGGACAGCGGAAACGTGTTTCTGTTTTGCGAATTTGCTATTGAAAACAAATCCAACAAGGACATCGCTGTAAGCTCCTTAATGTCCTTTGAGGCATATGTGGATGATTATTCCACAAACTTGAGCATGTCCGGAACATTAGCCGCAGACAAAGGTCAGATGGACGGCACAATTGCAGCCGGGAAGAAAATGTCCGGTGTAATGGGATACGAAGTACCCGAAAATTGGAAAACACTTGAAATCAGATTTACTCCTGATTTTTGGTCTGGAAAAGACATTACTTTTATCGCAAATCATTGAATTCCGCGAAGCCGCCCCAAATCGGGGAGGCTTTTTATGCCCACACGCGGATCAATTCACTTTCTTGCGTTGTGTACCGCTGCTTCAGATCAACGAGCTTTCTGTTTTTCCGGTAAAACTCCCGCTCGTCCTTGTTCAGCGTCTTGCCGGTTGCAAGCTTCTGCCGGACATTTACGATCTGAGCAAAGAGGCAGTCACCAATTTCGGAAAAGTAGCCGATAAATGTCCACCAGTGCATATATTCCACATCCCGCACTTCCATTCCGGCTACCCTGTTGATTGGTGAGACGATGTATCTGATATCCTGATCCCAGTCGATTAGCCGCAATGTTTTTCCGTCAGGTTCTTCGTCACCACATCGAATAAACCACATACACCGTTCCAGAGCTTCCTTGTAGTGCTCTTGTGGGATATCAGAGATATCGGGATAAAAGGCGACCAATACGGCAAGAGCTTTGTCATATTGGCTGTAGTCCGTATCATCCAACACCCTGCAAATGTCAAGGATCACTCGGTAATCTGAGCGGATCAGGTATTCTCTCCCACAGACATCAACCGTTTTTGGTAGCAAGTCATTCTGCATGGCGGCTGTCACTTAGCATATTTGTTGATGAACTTTTTCAGCTTGGGATTCACCGTCTTGGTCTCTTCGGAAAACTGGTGGTCAGCTTCTTCCATAACAGAGACCAGGAAGTTCAGCCAAACGGGCGAATGTGCGCCAAATGCAAACGTAGACTGAGCACCAAAGACCTTCTCAGATATACCAATGCCAAAAACACCGTCAATGGTTGCACGTACATTTTTGTCATAGTCCGAGATCATGGTAAGCATGTCAGAAACACCGGCGTCCTCCCGGACATTCAGTGATTCGTGCATCTTTTGCAGCTCTGCTACTGCATTGCACAGACGCTCAATAAAGCCGCCCTCTGTGAGATTCGCGGTAAATGCGTTTTCAACACCGTTGACGGTGTAGCTCTGTACGCCATTTTCAAACTTCAGTTCCTTCATTTGTCGCGCCTCCTTATGCGCTCAAGCGCCGCACGTTGTTCTGTGCAATAAACTCCTTGATTTGGTCATAGCCCCAGCCGCAAGACACAAGTCCGCTCACAAGGCACTCCATCGACTGGATGGCCTCCAGGTCTTCTTGCCCGAAATGGTCTCGCAGTGCGTCCGTTTTACCAATTCCGTATTCCTCGCGCAGCTGTGCGGCGTTTTTACCGAACAAAGCCCTGTAAATGCAATTGGTATAATTGGAATAGGCGTGGCCGTGCATGCGTGCGCTTTCCGTGGACTGTTGCAGAGCCTTTGTCAGCGCCTGCCGCACCGCAATGCCTTTCTCTCTTTCGATCAGCTTGCCGCGCTGCGCCAGCTCCATGGCGTTGAACTGCTTGATGTACGCCTCTTTGAATTTCATGGCAAGATCGCCGGTGTACCCCATAACAAGAAGCGTAAACCCGTCGCGGGTCATTACCTTGGCGTTATAGACTCTGTTTCTGCTATCTGTATAGCTAATGTCGCCAAAATTGGCGAGATTAAATTCTTCGCTACATCCCAACTCACGGATGTCTCGCATAACTTTGTCGTGCGGCTTTCCAAACGTTTCCGCCACGTCAAGGCTTGTAACAACAGGGCGTTCCTCGCGGTTGAATTTCATGATTTCAACTAACATTTTGATCAATCCTTTCTTGTTGATTTTTTGTCGCTTGTGTTTTTACTCCGAATCTGCCGTGAACGTCACCACACCGGCAGTCACGGAAGCTGTGCCGGTGGTGCGGGTGCCGCCGTAAGTAACGTCAATGGGCATTCCCACAAAGCCGCCGCCCTCGCCGCCAAGGCTGGAGGGCTTCACCATCGCGCCCTCGTAGCGCTCGGCAAACACAGCCGTCTTTGCGGTGCCTGCGTAGTGGTGGACGATCAGCACGTCCTGATTTGCCAGTGCCGCCGCATCCTGTTTCTTGACGGATAGCTCCCAGATCTTCGTCAGTGCCTTGTCGCCGCTGTCCAGGTCGCAGGGGGCAAAGGTCTGTGTGACAATGGGCTTCTTCATGGTGGTGCGGGTAGTGCCCAGAATGTCCTTGCTGGAATCCTCCTGCCAGTCGTATTCCATGCTGGAATCCGTCACGCGGGTGCCAAAGGCCGACCATTCCGGCGAAGTGCTGGTGCCGGTGTTCAGATACGCAATCAGAAGCTCACGGTCAATGGTCTGGCCCGCTGTCGTGTTAAAAGTGTTATCAGGCATTTGTTATCACCTCGTAAGTCATTTTCATAAGGATCTGATGATCCTCGTCGCCGTTGTCGTATGCGCCGAACAATGCGGAGCGCGTGGTGGCTTCCACGCGAACCACCCGTGCGTCATCCCCGATGTCCGGCCCGCCGTCTGCCGCCCAATCTGCCAGACTGTCCAACAGTTCGTCGGCTTTCAGGCGCTTGTCGTTGCTGTTGCCCGGCTTTAGCCGGTAGATCACCTTGAACTGGTACTCCGCTTGATGGCCGCCCAAAATGTAACGACGTGTGATGTATGTACCCTGGATGGTCGAAAGCGCCATTGCGCCCTCGCTGTCAGCGGGAAGAAACTCATACCGGATCACATCCACCGGCTTATCCGGCCAGGTGTTCAGCCACACCAGCATGGCGCGGGAGATTTTGTCCTCCTCTGCCGCCGAAACCAGTTTTTTCGGTTTGTCATTTGCCATACTTTGCCACCGCCTTTTGCGCCACGCGCACCCATTTTTCAAGGTTCTGCGCCTTGGATGCCTCGCACCAATGCGCCTGCGCGTTCGGGTGCATGGCCTGTGAAAATATTAGATTTTGGTCTGTCAGCACCTTCGTTGCGCCCTTCTTTGCCCACGGGCTTCCCGTGTCGGGATCGACCATCAACTTGCCGTAGTAGAGATATCTAGCGTAAGGCCCCGGGTACACAACTGTGTTGCCGATGGCCCGTGTCCGCTCAGTTAGCGAACCAGTCAATGCCGGAACATATGGAACCGTGTCGGCTTCCACCTGAATGGCAAGAACGTGTTCGGCCTTGTCGCAGGCAAGCGCCAGCTGCCGCCGCACTTCGTCCATGCCCTCGGTGTGTACGCTGAATTTCAGCCCCATCACTTACCTCCCACGGCCCAGTGCTTCAGGTCGCCGTAGTCCTTCATGTCAACCTTTGTCACCTCGTAACAGTCATCGTGCGCTCTTGCCACAGTCTCGTTGTCTGTCACAAACCGGCCCTTGACAAAAAAGCTCTCGCCGCCGTTTCCGTTGGTGGAAAGTGTCCACAGTCCGGACTTTTCATCCACGTTCCAAAAGTCCTGCGGCCCTGCATACCGTTTCTTTTTGCCAGTCGTTGCATCTTTTGCAACAACTGAAAACGGAATATATAGGTTTACCGCGTCGGCTCCTTCCAGTCCGCTGGCTCTGACGTTGGCCGCTTTGGACGCGGACAGAAGAACACCATCAAGCACCGTCACATAGAGCTTCGTTACGTCCTGCATGGTGCTGGCGTCCACTTCGTGGGTCACGTTGTACAACGTTACCGTGTGGGGGAACATGGACATGATCCGTACCCCCTTGCCTGCATAAGTCCGTAAGGTGCCAGATACATGGCCGCGATCTCCCGCTTTCTGGTCTCAAGCAGCTGCATGTCGGCGGCAGATACCGCTTTCGTGCCGTAGCTCTTTGACCAGTCGCCCACCGATTCGCTTGCCACAGGTTTCTCAGCGCTAAAAGCCACGCTGTTCAGCCGTTCGCCGTCCTGCATCACCTCTGCCAATGCACACACCGCGTTTTTCACGGCGATCATGGCGTCACCAGTGACGTTTCTGGCTCGGTTCATGGTCACATAGTCCACATAAGCTGATGCCCTACCAGCCAGAGCCGGAAAAGCATCCTCGTCAATGGCCGTGCCGTAGAACTCGGTAGCGTAGTATTCAAAATCTGCGTATGCCATGCTTCCGCCTCCTTTATATCGTTTCCTCCCCACCCGTCAGGTTTCCCATCGGGGCAGGGAGGAGGCGCGCTTACTTGCTGGTGTCGGCTGCGATAAACAGGCCGTTGGGATTGGGCACAACGGGGATAAACACGCCGCTGGCCTTTGTCCACACCGCCACGGGGTCGGGAGTGGCCCACTGGGTGATGGTGATGAACTGGTTGGCGCTCTTCTCGTTGTACTGGCCGTAGTCGGCTTCCTCGGGGGTCACGCCCCACAGGCCGACGCCGAAAGAGGAAGAGGTGCCGTTGCACAGGAACGCCATCTTGTCCTCGGGGAAGAAGCGCTTGGTGGCCTCGTTGCCGCTGGCGGTCTGGGTCTTATAGCGCAGATCGTTGGTGGTAATCACGCCAAAGCCGAACAGCTCTGCGAACAGAGAACGGATTCTCTCAGCGGGAACATAAGTGCCAGCGCCCACAGTGCCGTAGATCAGCGTCTGAATGCCCTTGTTGGCAGCCAGCTTGCGCAGGATCTTGGTAGAGGTCACGATCTCGGTCAGGGCATTGCCGGATTCAGCGGCAGCGTCAGCCACGGCCATGATCTGGCCCACGATATCAGCGTCGGGGCCAAAATCGATCTTGAAACCGGTGTTCTTGGTGGGAACGCCGTAGTCCACCTTGAGATTCAGGTTGTTTTCGTTGATGGTCATCTTGCCGGTGGCCAGAACTTCCATCTTGGCGACCTCAGTGCGGGTCTTGACGGCCTCGGCCATCTGGCGCATGTCGTCAAAGACATAGCGAATGATCTCGTTCTCGTCGCTCACGCCGTTCTCGATCATCAGCCGCACGCGCTCGGTCTGGTTGATCTTGCGCTTGATCAGCAGCTTTTCCACCTCGGTCTTTTCAAACACAGGACGGGTGCCGATCTCGGCCTCAGTGTCAAAGGCGTGAACGGTAGCCATCACGGGGATGTTGGCACCATCGGCCAGACGCAGATACTCCGCCTTGAGGTTGGCGGTCTTCTGGTCGGGGAAAATGCGGTCGCCGATGTAAGCGGGCCGCGCGACAGACAGATTCTGTGCAAATTCCAGGCGTTCGGCGCTGGAAATCATGTTCAGGATATCAGGCATGGTTTCTTCCTCCTTACTTAGATGTTAGCAGTCCAAACAGGGTACAGGGTCACGTTGCCGGTCACCTCGACCTCAGTCACAGCAGCGCCGCCCTTGCTGGTGCTCCAGCCGGTCTGCTTGTTGCTGGCCTTGGTCAGCGGGTAACTGGTGGAAACCGGCGCGATGGAGCCCTCGAAATAGGTGTTGCCATCCACAGGAGGCGTACCGGTGCCGTCGTTCTTGTCATAAGTCACGGTGTAACCGCGAGTAATGGCGGGTGTGTCCACAAACACAATGCCCTTGCCGGACAGAGCGGTCTTGGCGGCAGTCGCCAGCTTCAGGTTTTCCGCCAGCACGCGGCCAGCCACCAGCACGGAGCCGGGCATATTGCCGCTGGTCACGTCCACGGCCTCAAACACGATGCCAACAGCGTTGCCGTCGTTGGAGGGATAAGGGGTGCCGGGTGCGACGATCTTATAAATGCCGTCCTGCACGCCCATAGAGGCGGGAATCTCGCGGGTCTTCAGCACCAGGCCGACTTCGCTTTCCAGGAAATTAGGCCGCTTGGTGCATGCGGTATTGGTCACAAAAGACATGGATCAAATCACTCCTTCGTAGTCTGCGCATACTGCGCGTTGAATTGTTTTGCGTACATTGCCCCCAAACCTTCCGCTTTCGGTGCGCCGCCGGTACCGACGGGCTTTGCAAACGTAGGGGCGGGCTTGCCGGTCTGAAACGCGCTGGGGTCTGCATCCATCTGAGCCTTATGCCACTCGTCAAACCCCTCAAAAACGCCGTTTTCCAGCTTCAGGCCCTTGGTTTTCAGGTCTGCGATATAGGCACGTTCCGCCGCCTTGGAGCTGAATTTGATGCCCTTGTCATTGATGACCTTGCTGATCGCATCAGAATAGTCCCTGTCGGCGATCTGAGCCTTATACTCGGCGGTTTCCTTGGTGTACTTGCCTTGCAGCTCCTCCAGCTGCTTGCGGATGCCCTCCGCGTCGCCGCTGGATTTCTTCAGCTCCTCGATGTCCTTGTCGCGGTCAGCAAGACTTTTCTGTGCCGCCGCCAAGTCCTCTTTGGCCTGATCCGCTTTCTGCTTCTCGCGGCCAATGTCCCGGCTGTTTTCGTCGAGGATCTTGTCCACAACGTCCTTTTCCAGCCCCAGACCTTCCAAAAAATCGCGTTTCATGTCTGCTCCTTTACCACTTCGCTTTTTTCGCGTGGGTCGCCTCCACTGTGGCCCCGTAGTTTTGCGACGTCGGGCCGGTCAAAAATTTTGAAAAAAAAGAAAGAGGGGCTAACCAACTACAAACTGTAGTCAGTTAGCCCCTCTCGGCTCTTCTCACTCACCGCTTAGAGCGAGGTCGAATATTTGTTTGACTTATTATATCACGTCACACCAACAAAAAGCAAGCGGAAAGTTTCTCGTCCCTTGGGCGTAATCAGCGTTTGCATGCCGCTCCACTTGGTTTTCTCGTTCAAGCACTCTTTCACTTCAAAAAGGCCGTCGTTCTTCGCCTCGCAAGGAAGTAGTTTTCCCTTCTTGTCTCGGTAAATGTATTTCTTGCCCAAAAGAAATTCAACAAACTTCTTGGGCGGTGCGCCGATCTCTTTTGCGGTTTCCCTGAAATTGGTCAAAAGATTCCGGTCAACCAGATCGTCAAAGTAATCTGCTTTCGGTGCCATGATTTGGTTTTCCACCGTCAGAGCCGCAATGCGAACGTCGCGGGCTTCAATGGTTTTCTGTGCCATTAACAGCGCCGCCGCCATCAACTCTTGCGGTGTCATGTTCTCTTGCCCTTTGATGTACCCGCCGCTCTTGCGAACGCTGGGAATAACTTCATCAAAAATCCATCTTTCAAATTCGTCTGCGCCGGGCAGCTTAGACCGCGCCGCAAGGCGGTAGATGTCACCCTCTCGGACAAACACCATTTCTTGCTCTCCACCCTCTGTATGGGTGCGGCGTTTTACCGCCCCCTTGCAATGCGCCGCAATCGCATCTTTCGGTCTCTTATAACCGAGAGCTCTTGCTACATCGCTCCCGCAGAAAAGCACTCCGCCGTCTTCTTCAATCGTACGGATGTTGCCAAATTTAGGATTATCGAAAATCATCAGCTCGTTCATGCAATATCCTCCTTCTTCATCGGTCTCATAACAATTTCGATTTCAAATCGATCCTCTCTTGTTGCAAAGACCTCATTTACAACGTAGTCGCCAAATGCGTCAAGTAACACGTCGTTGTAGCCGCTGCACCCCTCCTGCCATACCGAATAAGTGCATCCAAGAACAACCACATCCACAGCCTTTGCGGTCTTGATTACTTTGCAAACGTCTCTAACTGTCATAGTGAAAATCTCCATTTCTCTTGATTTTCACCGAAGGGGAGGTTATAATAGATTTAACCTCTGCTTCGGTGGTGGTGTTTGAGAAACAGTCCGTAACTTTCCAAGGTGGCGGGCTGTTTCTATTTTTGTATCTCGGCATACTGCTTTTCAATGCCATCCCGAACGACTTCCGACTTTGTTTTATTTGTTTGCTCACAAATAAAATTCAGTTTTCGCTCAGTTTCCGCATCAATCCGAAACCGAAAAGACTTATCCTTTGGGGTTTCGGTAAGCCTTGTGCCTTTGTGGATACCCATTTGTTCACCGCCTTTCTTTGTAGCCACATTCAAAATACAACGTAGCCACAAAGAAAAGTCAAGAGTTTTTTTCGATTTTCTTCAAATTCACATTTTCCCGCCGGATATGTATCACCCTCACCCCGTCTTTGGTGGGGATCAGCTCCACCCGGTCGCCCTTCTTCAAAACGCCATCAATGGCGTGCAAGGTGTTGGTGTCGAAAAGAGAAGTCATTTCATCCGTCATACAGCACCCCTCACGGAATCAAGTCCACAGCGCCCTTTGCCGCGTTATACAGCTTCTTCATGATCGAGTTTTCCTGCAAGTATTCCAGACCCTTCAGCGTGATTCGTATTTTGCGCGGGTTTCTGAGACAGAGGTCGCCGGTCACGCTGGTGTATAAGTCTGCGTTTTTGATAAGGCCCGCGTCTTGCAGCATTTCCAGATAGCGATGCAGGCGCTCCGCAGTAACGCCCATTGCTTCCAGCTGAAGCGCGTCAATATCAAACGCTGGCAAGTCCATGGAACGTTCCAATGCAAGCAGCAGCTTATAAATCGCCTTGAAGTTGTCCATCAGTCGATTACCTCAATGCTTTTAATATCTTCCGGATAGAAAATTCTGATCTCACCGCTATCCGCTTCCACCGTCATGTTGTCCAGCTCATCATCGGATTCCAAGGCGTCTAAAACCGCAATCACCTTACCAACGAACGACTCGCCGGAAGATGTCACAAGCCTTACACGCGGAAGCTGGTTTGCATAATCCCAAATATTTACCATTTATTTGTCCTCCTTTGGGCTTGTTGGAACAACGTGAGTGCCCTTTTTCGAGTAATAAATACCTCCGCGCTTTGTGTTGTGATAAGCGTTGTCTTTATAGTACCGACCTATCACACGATCTGCGTTGGTGTACTCAATGATTTTAACCGCTCCACTTTTCTGCGTTTGCACCACAACCGTTCCGGTTCCCACATGGCTGTCCACAAATTTCTGCGCTTCTTGCATCGTGATCGTCATAATGCTTTGCGGAGTCTGTTCATTCGCAAGTCTTTGCGCTTTATAGCGCTCGAACTCCATTGTTCCCTCAATGTGGCTGGCTTGCACTTGTGGCCGGATTGCTGTGGATATCTCGCCGCTGGCGATCTTCTCTTTCAGTATAGCGATATTTTTCTCGTTTTGCAACGCTGCCTGTGCGGCTTCTGCTTGCCGCTGCGCCTTTAGCGCTTGAGCGGCGGCAGTGCTTTTTGTATCGCCATACAAAACCTTCAACCGCTCCGATTGCTCCGGCAGCCCCGCCGCCTTGCTGAACTCCTTGTATTTGGCGTTCAGGCGGCGCAGTTTGATGTTGGCGGCGGTCTCGTCATCTTTCAGCCCAGCGGCCTTATAAGCGTCTCTAAGCCGCTTCTGCTTGCGTATCTGGCGCTCTATGCTGCGCTGCATCTGCGTAGCTTCGTATGCGGTGTACTTCTTGCCGTCATACTCGCAACCAAGGCCGTCATCAATGTGCGAAAGCTGTTCGTCGGTGTAGGTGCGTTCAGACACTCCCTCCACCCACGGAAAACGCCTGTGTCGGCAGTTGGCTCCCTCAAGGCCGTCAACGGCACCCAGACCGCAAACGTCGTAGATGTTGGGATAGATGTCGTCCTTGTTGACGGAATACACCTTGCCTTGCCACGCCTTATGCGATGACCACGGTGACGGCCCCGGCTTGTCTCGTGCGCCGGAATGGGCCGATACCTCAAAATACGGCGTTTCCAGATATTCGGCGGATTGCTCCGTATACTTGGCACACACCTGCGATACGCCGGTCATCACGGCGCGTCTCGCCGCCACGTCTACCTGATCCCGGTGCCCACTCTCGTAGTCCACCGTTTTCAAGCCGCTATCCGCCAGCTGCTTCACGGCATTGGATATCGCCTGATTGTAGGAGATCGCGCCGCTCTGCACCTGCATAAGCGCGGAATCGCAGCACCATTGGTACGCTTTGGCAGGCGGCAGCATCGTCCGGCCGTTGTCCACAAGAAACCCCATCGTTCTGGTGATGTTCCGCATGGTCTGCTTGGTCTGCTCATAAATGGCCCAGGTATCTTCTATGCTTAGCAAAACGTCAGGCCGCATCACATCTGCCAACGTAATAAGCTCGGTGTAATACGCCTGATTCCGTGCCACCACATCGTCCAGCAGCTTTTTGAGCTTTTGTTCGCTGATACCTGTGGTTTTGCGTATTGCTTTCTCGATCTCCTTCAGGTCAATGCCATGCGCCCGCAGCGCCTTAATATCCTGCACCGTGACCTCGTTTAGCTCGTCCGCAGCCTTGAGCCGGGAGCATATCTCCATCAGCAAGGTATCTTCCAGCCCACGATACAATTCAGCCAGTTCCTCCGGCAGAGCGTCCAGCAATTCGGGCGTAAAGTCGTACCTTCTCATTCGATCACGTTCTGGGGTTCAGTCACAACATCCTGCATCTTCGGCAGCGCCGCCTTTGCGGTCGCCTCATCCTCGTTGAAATATTTTGCTCTAAACTCCCAGTCATTCATGATCCCGGCGTTCAGCAGCTGCAAATCGCGGGCAAACTCGTTGCCCTTGGTTTCCTGATCGTCAAGGATGCTGTCACCCCAATCGTAAGTAACCTCATACTCGCCATCCGCAGCCAGACCGTAGAGCGTGGCATACACATCCATTGCGTAAATCAACGCATCAAACGTGTGTTCAAGCGCCGTCTGGATGCTGCTAATCAGCACATACTTTCGCTGCTTGCCGCTTCTGATCTCTGTTGCAGTCTTTTCTACCGTCTGGGGGTCAGAAATGTCACCGTAAGACAAGCCGACGTTAAACTCAATA